>Ga0307431_1000884_pt1 | contig 18433 bp, 18 predicted proteins | sample SalMarWE160170MG_FD_202155 | JGI IMG/M metagenome (GOLD analysis project Ga0307431, IMG submission 202155) | Salt marsh sediment microbial communities from the Plum Island Ecosystem LTER, Massachusetts, United States - WE1603-170 | ecosystem: Environmental > Aquatic > Marine > Intertidal zone >...
ATAAGCCGGGACCGGTTAAGAGGAAAAAATGCTGCAGGTAAACAACATTGAAGTCACCTACATGAATATCATTCAGGTACTGCGGGGGGTATCACTGGAGGTAGGTGACGGCAAAATCATAGCTCTACTCGGGGCTAACGGCGCCGGCAAGACCACCACCCTGAAGGCAATCTCAGGGCTATTAAAGACAGAGGAAGGCGAGGTAACCGACGGCAGCATTGTTTTTGATGGCAAGCGGATAGACAGGTATGGCCCGGGTGACATTGCCGCCGCGGGCATAACCCAGGTTATGGAAGGGCGACGGGTTCTTGGACATCTTAGTGTTGAGGAGAACCTGATGGTATTCGCCCATAATCGCAAAGACCGGAAAGAGGTCAAAGACGATATAGAGAAGGTCTTTGAGTACTTCCCCAAGGTTAAAACCCTCCGCCGCCAGACGAGCGGCTATCTATCCGGCGGTGAACAGCAGATGCTGGTGATAGGGCGAGGGCTCATGGCGCGTCCCAAGCTAATGCTCTTAGACGAGCCTTCACTCGGTCTGGCCCCGCTAATGGTGCAGGAAATCTACGAAATTATCCGCCGAATCAATGAGGAACGAAAAATGGCGATATTACTGGTAGAGCAAAATGCCCGGGCCGCCCTGGGCATTGCCGATTACGGCTATGTTATGGAGAATGGCCGGGTGGTCTTAAGCGGGGCGGCTGATATGCTGAGGGACAATGAAGACGTTCAGGAATTCTACATGGGGCTATCGGCGGCAGGCTCCAAAAAGGGCTACCGTGAATTTAAGCACTACCGCCGAAAGAAGCGGTGGCTAACCTGAAAAAAACAGGCGGGGGGCGATGACAACCGAGACGGAGCAGGTCTATAGAGAGAAAGGGGACACCTGGCCCCAGGTACTCGAATATAACTACCAGAAGTATGGCGATAGTCACGTCGCCATGCGCTACAAGCACCGGGGCATATGGCAGCCTTATACCTGGAAGGACTACTATCTCAATGTCAAAAAACTGGCACTTGGCCTACTATCCCTCGGCTTTGAACCCGGAGACAAGCTGCTTATTATTGGGAACAATGCCCCCCAGTGGTATTATGCCGAGCTGGCTGCCCAGGCCAACCATGGGGCCTCAGTGGGGGTATATTCAGATCTACTTCCCTCAGAGATAGAATACGTTGCCCGGAATTCCGCAGCCAGGTTCGCCGTAGTGGAAGACCAAGAGCAAATTGACAAGCTACTCCAGATTAAGGACAAGCTTCCCCGGCTCAAAGAGGTTATCTACTGGGACTATAAGGGGTTAGCCCATTACGATGACCCTATTTTAACGGGGTACAGGGAGGTGTTGGAGCTAGGGGAAAGATATGAAAAGGAACACCCCCGCCTCTTTGAGCAGAATATCGAAACGGGTAAAGCCGATGATGTCTGCGCTCTTGTTTACACCTCGGGAACCACCGGAGCTGCACCCAAGGGAGCTGTCCATACCTACAGGACTATGGGGACTGGTGCTGACTATTATTTGCGCCTCGACCCATGGTATAAGAATGATAATGTTGTCCCCTACCTGCCACCAGTCTGGATGCCTGAGCAATGGTTTGGGATTGGTTGCCACCTCTTGTCGGCCAGCATCCTGAACTTCGCTGAAGACCCGGAAACCCAGCAGCAGGATATAAGGGAGATAGGACCCAGCATAGTACTCTACCGGGCCCGGCTGTGGGGGGCTCAGGCAGGAATGGTTCAGGCACGGATTCTAGACGCCGATGCCCTCAAGAGATTCGCCTTCCGGCTGCTGATGCCTATCGGCTACAAGATAGCCAATTTAAAGTCTAGAAAGCAAAAGCCAAACCTGTTTTGGAAAATACTCCATGCCCTGGCTGATATAGCCCTATTTAGACCCATCAGAGACAGCCTTGGTCTGACCAACGCCAGAATCTGCTATACCACCGGGGCTATACTCAGCCCCGACGCCTTCAGGTTCTATCATGCCCTAGATCTTCCTCTCAAAAGCGTATATGGGACAACGGAGGGTGGAGCTCTGACTGGCGCCAGGAATGATGACATCAATTTAGAGACTGTAGGCCCGGTTCACGAGGGAACCGAGGTAAAAATAACCAGTAATGGTGAAATTGTTTATCGGCAGCCTGGTATTTTTATTGGTTACTATAAGGATCCGGATAAGACTGCCGAGGTGCTTAAAGACGGTTGGTTTTATAGTGGCGACAGTGGTTTCATGTCTGAGGAGGGGCACATTGTCTTTGTGGACAGGGTAAAGGACCTGGTTGAGCTGGCCAGTGGCGATAAACTGGCCCCCCAATTTATTGAGAGTCAGCTGAGGTCTAGCCCTTATATCAAGGATGCCTGGGTTCTGGCTGGCCCGGATAGAGCCTACGCCTCGGCAGTCATAGTTATCAACTATGCTAGCGTGGGTCAGTGGGCGGGGCAAAGGAAGCTGGCTTACACTACCTTTACCGAGCTTTCCCAGAGGCCAGAGGTTTCCCAGCTAGTGAAGCAGGATATAGACAGAATAAATAGCACTTTACCGCCGGGCACTAGGGTGAGGAAATTTGTCAATCTGCACAAGGAGTTTGATCCCGATGAAGGTGAGTTAACCAGAACCATGAAGCTGAGAAGAACATTTTTGGAAGAGCGCTACCGCGGGCTTATCAATGCTATCTATAGTGATAAGACGGAGGTGCCTATAGAAGCTCAGGTAAGATATCGGGATGGGCGAACAGGCACAATAAAGACTACTCTTAGCATCCAGTCTATTGAGGGGGCTACCCGATGAGCTTCTTCCAGCTAATGATAAGCGGTTTTGCTCTTGGCATGGTCTATGCCCTGATTGCCATAGGCTTTGTTATCATTCTTAAATGCTCCAAGGCGTTCAATATTGCCCAGGGACACTTTGTCATGATTGGTGGTTACCTAGGCTTCACCTTTCTGGTAACCTTTCACCTGCCGGTATGGGCCAGCCTGCTGGCGGCGGTAGTAGTGGCTATTATAATGGGCTTGTTAATAGAACGCTTTACCCTGCGTCCACTGGTGGGTCAACCGGTGCTGGCGGTAATCATGATGACCATAGCCCTGTCCGTTGTATTGGAAGGGCTGGCAACCCTGATCTGGGGTGGTGAATATAAGACCTACCACGGAGTGCTGCCGACTATAACCCTAAAGGTTGGCGAGCTATCCATACCCCCGGAGACATTAATCGGAGTAATAGTGTCTATTATTGTAGTAATTATACTCATGCTTTTCTTCCGTTACACCAGAAGTGGGTTGGCAATGATGGCCACCGCCGAGGATGAGCAGGTGGTACAGAGTGCTGGTATCAAGGTAACTACCGTTTATGCTCTCTCTTGGGTGATTGCCTGCGTTGTTGGTGTAATCGGCGGCATTATTTTAGGTGGCGTATCTGGTGTTATGATACCGCTGGCTAATGTTGGTCTGAAAGCATTTGCTGTAGTGCTCTTGGGAGGGGTGAACTCAATTGGCGGAGCTATTGTCGCCGGAATAATGGTGGGTGTGTTGGAGAATGTAGCCGCCGGGTATCTGGACCCACTATTACCTGGTGGCGGGTTGGCTAATGTCTTCCCGTTTATCATCATGATAATTGTGCTAATCTTCAGGCCCTACGGTCTATTTGGTCTGGCCGAGATAGAAAGGATTTAATAAGTGGCTTTACCCAGCGGAACTTTTAACCAAGGCTACGCGCAGGATATGGCCATCTTCCGCACCAGAACGCATTGGGTAATGCTGATTGCCTTTCTCGTATTTCTTTTCGCCTGCCCGCTATTTTTTGGCGATAGAATACTGACCATACTGACCATAATCGGCATCACCGTTATTAGTGTTCACGGTCTCAATATTCTAACTGGATATTGTAATCAAATATCCATGGGTCATGCCGGTTTCATGGCGGTAGGTGCCTATACCTCGGCCATACTCACTGCCAAGCTTGGCTTTTCATTCTGGGCAGCCCTGCCCTGTGCCGCCCTGGCTGCGGGAATAGTAGGTATAATCTTCGGCTTACCATCACTAAGGATTAAGGGCTTCTATCTGATTATGGCGACCATAGCAGCCCATTTTATTATTATCTGGGTTATACTCCAGCTGTCCGGTATTACCGGTGGTACTGATGGTTTAGCTGTGCCCAGACCTGAGATAGGCGGCTTTGTCTTTAAATCCAAAAGTAGCTACTTCTATCTGGTGATGATAATCGCCTGTCTGGGTACGTTCTTAGCTAAAAACATAGTCAGGACCAGGGTAGGCAGAGCCTTTATCGCTATCAGGGACAATGAGCTGGCGGCTGAGGTCATGGGGGTCAATCTGTGGACTTATAAGCTACAGGCATTCTTTATCGGCTGTGTTTATGCCGGTGTCGCTGGCTCACTGCTGGTTCACTACGTTGCTTTCGCTACTACCGACCAGTTCCCCTTCATGAATTCGGTGTGGTATCTGGGCATGCTAATTGTCGGTGGTATGGGCAACACCGCAGGAGCTATCTTTGGCGTCGTGTTCCTCAAGCTGTTGGATGAGCTGGTTACCATTGTTGGCCCAATCTTATCGGCCGCCGTGGCTCCCCAGGCAGCGGCTTCGCTCAGCCTCATCATGCGCGGACTGGTAATTATCCTCTTCCTTATCTTTGAGCCGAGGGGGCTGGCTCACCGGTGGCAGATGGTAAAGTCATATTACCGGCTATGGCCTTTTTCGCATTAAGGTATTAGAATAGTACAACGAAAGGAGGTGGTTAAATTTAGGAGAATAGCCGATTTACGGGTTAGACTAAATCTTAAACCTGAAAGGAGGAGAAATGGTTAAGATTAAATGGCTGTTTATAGCTTCTATTATTGTTCTGTTGCTGGCAACGCCTCTGCTTGCTGCCTGTCCAGCTGAAGAGACAACAACACCGCCAACAACAACGGCGCCGCCAACAACAACGGCCCCTCCGCCAGTTCAGAAGACACTAAGTATCGGTGGTTGTTTTGCGTTGACCGGTGCCTACGCTGAGGATATGGCGGCGGTTCTGGCTGGGTTTGAGGACTATGCCGCGTATGTAAATGAGACCCACAAGCTGGCTCCGTGGCGAACTGAAACGTTCCCCGAGAATGTAACCCTGGAGGTGCTGTGGCGAGATGATGAGCTCAATGTAGATAAGGTGCTGTCTATCTATGAGGAGCTTAAGGACAAAGGACTCCTGGTCGAGAGGACATCAGGGTCGCCACAGGCGCTGGCATTAATGAACCTGCTAAATGAGGACCGCATCGGTGCCACTAGTTCGGCCGTGGGACCCTATCTCCTGTCGCCGCCAAAAACCATCTTCATACAATACCCTGTTTATACTGATGCCACCGCCGCCATCGCTGACTGGTTCATGGAGAATTGGGAAGGAACCAAGGCACCAAAGGTTGCCGTCCTTACCGCTGATAACGCTATGGGCAGGTCATTGGTGATACCTGAGTTCCGGGCGTATCTGGAGGAGAGTGGATACGAGTACGTTGGCGAACAGTATGTGCCTCTGGTACCTACCTCTCCACCAACTACCCAGCTTCTGTGGCTGAAGGAAAATAAGGTTGATCTTGCCCTTGGTGTGATGATTAACCCCGGCGCCCAGCCGACGTATAAGGAAATGGTCAGGCTGGACATGGGGCCCGATCTGGGCTACAAGATAGCTTTTGGTACTGCTTCCCCAGGCCACGCCGTGGTGTTTGCTGAGGCTCTGGGTGAGGTGGGCGATGGTTATCTCTGCGCTGGTAGCTATCCTCCCCTATATGACCTCGCCGTCCCCGGGATTAGTTACTGTAACGACCTGCAGGATAGTTATCGCCCCGATAATCGGGTTACCCATATCATGTATCCGCATGGCGTTGTTGAGGCTATGATCCAGGTTGAGGCATTAAGGCTTGCCATGCAAGAGGTGCCTGTTGATGAACTAACGCCGGTTGACGTGCTGGAGTATGGTTTCTACATGATTAAAAACCTTGAAACCGGTGGCATAACCAGTACCCCGCTGACCTTTGGTCCGGGTGATGTTATAGGCATGGATGAGGTACTTGTTCAGCAGGTACAGGGGGGTAAGGCAGTAGCACTGGGTACCTGGCCACTTCACAACATCTATAAGCACGAGTAACTTGGTTTGGGGGGGGCTCTGTACATATAGAGCCTCCCCAAACTCCCAGTGCTCCAGTAAAGAGAATGAGAACTAGGGCTCCCCCTAATTTCGCCCAACTTTGAAGTGGGGGGGGAATGCATATTTACGGGTGAGGAAAAGATGAACTCAATCCAACAGGACTTATCCATATTTAACAAATTTAATTTTTACCGACTACCTGTAGGTGTTAAGTTCTTACCCAATAAACCGGCTGGAATCAAGAGGCTGGATAAGATCTTAGATTTTTGTGAGATGCTTCCTGAAGCACAGGAAGGGAACGCTTTTTACGTCACCAAAGAAAATTTCACCTGCGTCGGGCCACTAATATTGGGCATGATAGAGCATGAGCCCATCTTCGAGAGCGGGCAGGTAGGACCGAAGCTGGAAGTCGTTAAGGACATACGTGCCAACCAGAGAATCTACCATGTAATCCCCAAATTACAGAAGGGTACCGTTAACTACGTCGCTTTCGCACCTTTGGACAAACTATCATTTGAGCCCGACGTATTAATTATAATCGCTGATGTGAATCAGGCCGAAATTATACTGAGAGCGCACAGCTATAGCAGCGGGAGGATGTGGTCGGCGAGGGGAACACCGGTTATAAGCTGTGCCTGGATCTTCATTTATCCCTACCTGAGCGGCGAATTGAATTTTACCATCACCGGTTTTGGTCATGGTATGAAAGCCAGGAAGCTATTCCCAGAGGGCCTGTTACTTATATCTATCCCTTATGACTTGCTCCCCGGCATGATAAATAATCTAAAGGATATGAAATGGGTTCCTCATTCCTACACTATAAGCAGCGACGAGCATAAGAAAAAGATGAAGAGAATAGTTGACGAATTGAAGCAGGCATGATCTGCCTATAAAGTTTGGCTTCGGGACTCCGGTAGACAGTACCCGAATAAAGACATCGCGTCTTCGCATGCCACTCTACCTACAAGTGCCCATCCACAGTAACAATTCATCTATTTGTGAAGCTCGCCCTCTTCAACCAACCAGGTATCAGCGTTAATCTTCGTAGACACCATTCCATTGCAGCGTTGAGCGTATCAAAATCGGTGCGTCATAATTAACTAGAATTGGAGAACAAGTGATGGAAAGAAGCAAGAAGCAAGAATCCCCTATAATACGTTTGACACATTGGCAAGTGGAAGTCTCTTTGACCAAGAAGTCAAGCAAGGAACCCCCGAAAGGCGAGAATTGGACGATATATGGAGTAGATGCAGAAGGGAACGAGAGGGTATATGCCCAGGTACCATATGAGCAGTTTGAGAAATGGTCGAAAACAGACCATTTGTGGAGCCAGACTCAATCTGCGATGTTCGGTCGTCTGTTGTCCGATCCAAGCACCAGAGATACAGTGATCAAGATTAATATCCAAGCAGCTTTGGAAAAAGGTGATAAGGATACGGCGATTAGGCTCTGGAATGCTCTGTCTGATTCGGCCAAAGCGGAACTCATGGCTAAACCAGACGCTTAATAACAGTGGGAACGTTTTCTCGAAAGTTTTACCTTTTGAGCGGAGTTGGGCAGTAACAACAAACAGTTGACAAAGTAAAACATGAAACTCTATAATTTACCTTAACGGTATAAAGTAAAATAGGTAAACATATATTTTAGGGAAAACATATTAATGAATATAGCTGACTATAAGGCAGGAACGTGGCGTAAAGGTTACCAATATCAGTACTTTCTGCCGGAAAAGATTAACCATTCATTTGTCTGGGCAGACGAGGGCATCAATGAACTTCTGGAAAAAGCTTCATTAAGGCTTGGGGAGTTGAACTCTTTTTCAAGGTTTGTTCCTGACCCGGATATGTTTATCAAAATGCATATCTTCAAAGAAGCCGTCACATCAAGCCGGATTGAAGGGACCCAGACCAATATTGAAGAAGCCATTATCGAAGAAAGAGAGATTAACCCTGAAAAGCGGGACGATTGGCGCGAAGTGAACAACTACGTTACCGCAATGAATATCGCTATCGAAGAACTAAAAACTCTGCCGTTGTCTAACCGGTTGATCAGAAATACCCATAAAATTCTGCTTTCGAGCGGTCGGGGAGAGCATAAGAATCCGGGAGAAGTCAGGAAATCGCAGAACTGGATCGGCGGTGCTAGCCTGGCGGATGCATTATTTATTCCGCCGGCTCATACAGAACTGCCGGACCTGTTAGGAGACCTGGAATTATTCTTGCATAATACTGACATTAAGATTCCGCATTTGATTCGCATTGCAATTGCACATTACCAGTTTGAAACCATCCATCCTTTTCTGGACGGTAACGGCAGGATAGGACGCTTGCTGATTACATTGTATCTGGTAAGCGAGGGTGTTTTAGAGAAGCCCCTACTCTATCTATCGGAGTTCTTTGAGAAGAACAAAACTCTGTATTACGATAATCTGGAACTGGTCAGAACAAAAAACGATATTGGACAGTGGCTTAAATTCTTTCTGACCGGGGTTATCCAGACAGCGGAAAACGGTGTATCTACCCTGCATAAAATTACCGATTTGAAGGCAACTATCGAGAGAGAGAAAATCCTGACCATGGGCAAACGCGCCAAACAGGGCTCGGTTCTTCTGCATGCGCTCTTTTCCAAGCCGGTTGTCACCACTAAGGATGTGCAGAATATTACCGGGCTTTCTCCCAAAGCCGCTAATGACCTGGTGCAGGCTTTCTTGACAGCAGACATTCTTAAAGAAACTACCGGATACCAGCGGAATCGTGTTTTTAGCTTTGAAGATTATTTGAGGCTGTTCCGATGATGAGCAACTATCTTGCGGGAATCGAACCAAATCAGACAAACGCAAATTCTGCTCTGAAAGTTCTATATATTGAACAACTTGGGCTACTGTATTGGATTCGAACCGTGCGTTGTTCGTTGTCTAGTTAGATGATATAATAGCTTCTGTTGGGGCTTAAACACGTGACTTCCTAAGAAGCTCGCGTAATTTGGGAATTAAATCAGGGCGCAAAAAGTTCGATATGGTTCCTGAGTCCCCAGCCAATTTGGTAACATCATTACCACTAATTAGCCTCAGATTTTTGTTTTCATAAAACGGCACCTTTGTGTTTAGGTTCAAGAAAGGGCAATTGTATTACCTAAATCGGTTATTTTATGATTAATGTTTGCAAAGCCGCACGCACTATTGTGATTTCAAGACTGAAGATGTCGTTCGAGACCCGTAAGGTCTACCAAAGTTCACTCCAGTTATCATATAGTTCACTATCGTTACACAAAAGTTGCCCTAACGGGGACGAAACCTAGAACTACCCGCCAACTTCGACGAGGTTCGAGGTGGCCGGGGAGAATTTTTTCTAAGACATTTGCATGGTTACCCACCAAGAGTAAAGTAGGATAGAGTCTGGGTCATCCGTTGTCATGCACAACAATCAGATGGAATGTGAAGAGAAATACATCATGGCTTCTTGTCATCCTAAATAGGCACAAATACTTGATGGGAACTATCGTTTAGAAACTCAAAATGCCTCTGGAATAAGCAACCGCTATAGCTAGACCAGCCAGAATAGCAAGGGTTCCTATTCTGGCTAGAACTAAGTAGAAGCCCCCCGACTTTGGTGCCCGTTCAGCTCCACGGCGGGTTATCCAATCCTGGCGATTAAGAGTTAATAAGGCATAAATCTTAATAATTGCCATGCTAAAGTTGGCAAAAACATAAGCCGGAACAAGTTTGATATTGTGTGGACGCCTTAGTAGGTGCGGTAGGATTCTGAATCCACGACTGAAAAACCACCAGACAAAGAGGATAGCGGCTGGAATCCACATTTGGAAAACGAGTGAGACTATAAAATACATTAGACTCAAACTCAGAGCCAAGGGAGAGACTAACCTATCAATCAAGACGAAAGCCAGAAACGGGTGTTTCCAAACCCAGCCCACCCGCAAGGCCCGCAGGTCTGCTCGCCAGGTGTTTCTTGACCAGCGGGTTCGCTGTTTGAAAAGCGTAGATAGCCTCTTAGCTCCCGGCGTATATAAGTGTGCGTTATGCTGATAGCGAGTTCTCCAGCCGGCTGCCTCAATTAGATAGGTAAGTCTTTTGTCGTCGCCGCCGATGCATTGCTTGCCCCAGAAGGTCTCATTTACCATGTCATCGACCAGTGGCATAAGGGCTTTTCGGCGATAGAAAGCAGTACGACCGGAAAGGCAAGTTAGGGCATTGCCGGCAACATTGAGACCCATAATCTCGTCAAAAAACCTCAGGTCAAGCTGAATATCAAAGATATTCTGGGCTAAGTTCTGCGGATCAAGGACATTCTGGCGAACCGCAGTTCCGCCAACCTTCGGGTCGGCAAAGGGGCGGAGGGCTTCTCTTAACACTAACTTGCCCCAGAAAACATCACTATCAACCAGGGCAATAATTTTACCCCTGGCTGCCCGGATGCCATCAGCCAGAGCCTGCCTTTTCCCCGGTTTCTCGGTGACAATTAATTTAGCCTGGTCAAACTGGCGGCTAAACTCCTCAAATTCCCTTATGCATTTTTCATCTGTATGATCAATGACAGCAATTATCTCCAAGGGGTTATTGGCTCTCCACGATGCCAGAGCCTGGCGAAATATATCAGGGTCTTCGTTATACACCGGGGTTACTATGGAAACGCTAGCGTGAAAATTTTGTTTACTGGGCTTATAAAACAGACTTACCAGCCTTCTTACTAACCAAGTCCCCCACCTCCAGAAACCAATAATACCGAGGGGGCAATAGAAGGCTAGAAGCGATAGGTAGTCATCCACAGGTCTTACCCATTTAAGGTTAACTACGAGAGGCTCTGCTGGGAGCTGGCTCTAGGCGTCTTACTAGGGCCTCGTTGACCCTGAGCACTGCATCCACCAGCGGTGTTTCCATGCCCTGCTCCTTCGCCCAGGAAAGGAAAGCGGTGGTATCTTTGGGCAAACAACTGCCGCCAAACGGCCCCAAGTCTCTGGTTCCGTATGAGTGATTCCAGCTTGCCTCGGCACTCTGCGCCACCAAGGAGAAAACCCTTTCACAATCTAATCCCATTTGTCGGCAAGCCAGCCTCATCTCATTAAAGAAGGAAATTTTGTTGGCGTTGAAAAGGTTATGGACAAACTTCTGTATCTCCGCCTCTTTGAGCGAAACTCTGTAGATAGGACAATTAACCCAGTGGTAGACCTCCTGAAGCAGGTCCCCTGACCTTTTATCAAGCTCACCGATTAAAACAAGCCACGGGTTCAAGAAATCTTCCTCGGCGCAACGCTCGCGAAGATACTCGGGGCTGGCACAAACTCCAAAATCACGCCCGGCACCCTTACCCGAATACTCTTCCAAAATTGGTATAATGGTTCCTTCTGTTGTGCCCGGAAGAACCGTGCTCCGGATAACAACAAGGCAGTATTTATCAATCTTGGATAGCCACCTACCGACACTGGTGGCAGCCTCTTTAACGAAGTCCAGCCCGTTAATACCGGGCTTCAGCGAATATGTTGGGGGGGATAACATGAAGATGTCAGTATCTGGTTTTTTCACCTCCGAAGCCTCAAAGGCTTCGTATCCCTCCCCGCGTAGCTGATTAACCACTGCCGTCCTTACGTCAATAAAGGTCATCTTGAATCCTTTAGCCATCAGACCCTTACCCGTAGCCTGTCCAACCAGCCCCGAACCAACTATACAAATGCCCTTCGTCACTATTACCTCTGGAACTAAATCGTTTTGCCTATAGTACCAATGGGTTATGAAGTTTAACATATCTGTGGACTTTTGTCAATATATTGACAAAAAAGTGGACAAATGGTAATATTTAGGCAAGGTAGGGGGTAAAATAAACAATCAGGGCGGGTAAGTAAAGATGAAAGACAGGCTGAAGGTAAAAGAACGGCTCATAGGTGAATCGGGGAAGATGCGCCAAGGCGTTGCCAAAGAAACCGGGCGTAAGCGGGTGAGGAAGACCATCCTAAAGCGTGAAGAATATATTGATAGCGTTATGCAGACGGTGCGTGAGCCGCTATTGGTGCTTGATGGCGACCGAAAAGTAATCTCAGCCAACCGTTCCTTCTACCAGGCCTTCCAAGTCAAACCTGGAGAGGTCGAGGGGAAGGTCCTCTATGATTTGGGCAACCGCCAGTGGGATATCCCGAAGCTGCGGAAGTTACTGGAGGAAATCCTGCCTAAGAACACTGTCTTCCTTGACTTCGAGATTGAGCACGACTTTAAAACCCTCGGGCGGCGAATAATGGTCTTGAATGCCAGCCGGATATTCCATGAAACCAAGCGGATGCAGATGATACTTCTGGCCATAGAGGATATCACCGAACGAAAACGGGTGGAAAGGGAGCTAAAGCAGGCTGAGGCGCTAAAGCAAGCTGTAGAGGCATTAGAGCTTTCCAACAGGGACCTGGAGCAGTTCGCTTATGTGGCATCGCACGACCTCCAGGAGCCCTTGCGCATGGTGTCCAGCTTCACCCAGCTATTGGCCAAGCGTTACCAGGGTAAGCTGGATAAGGACGCCGACGATTTCATTGACTATATTGTGGCTGGTGCCAAGCGGATGCAGACGCTGATTAATGACCTATTGACTTATTCTCGGGTGGACACACGTGGTGAATCCTTTAAGCCGATGGATAGCGAGGCTACCTTTAGCCAGGCGACAGCTAACCTGAAGGTGGCTATTGAAGAAGCTGAGGCAGTAATTACCCATGACCCCTTGCCGCCGCTGATAGCCGATAACTCGCAGATAGTTCAGCTATTTCAGAACCTGCTCGGTAATGCTATCAAGTTCCACGGTAAAGAGCCGCCACGCATTCATGTCTCAGCCAGGCAGGAGAATAACGAGTGGGTCTTCTCCTTCCGGGATAACGGTATTGGCATTGCTCCGGAGTATTTCGACCGCGTCTTCGTTATCTTCCAGCGCCTGCACAGCAGGGAAGAGTATCCAGGCACAGGCACCGGGTTGGCAATTTGCAAGAGGATTGTGGAACGTCATGGTGGCCGTATCTGGGTAGAGTCAGAGATAAACAAAGGCTCAACTTTCTATTTCGCTATACCACCGGTAGGAGATAAGCGGCTATGAATAACCGAAAAACCGGTAAACCGGTGGAAATTCTGCTGGTGGAGGATAACCCGGGAGATGTGAGGCTGACACAGGAGGCCTTCAAGGAGGGCAAGGTACTCAACAAGCTGCATGTAACCCGGGATGGTGTAGAAGCAATGGAATTCCTGCGCCAAAAAGGTAACTATACCAAGGCACCTTGTCCCGACATTATCCTGCTTGACCTGAACCTGCCGAAGAAGGATGGGCGCGAGGTGCTGGCTGAGATAAAGGCCGATAAAGACCTAAAACGCATACCGGTGGTAATCCTGACCGTTTCACAGGCTGAAGAGGACATTCTCAAGAGCTACAACCTCAGTGCTAATTGTTATATCGTCAAGCCGATTGAACTGGAGCAGTTTATCAGGGCCGTCAAGTTGATTGAGGACTTTTGGCTTACTATCGTCACCTTGCCACCGAATGGGAAGAAATGAGCAATAAAGCCGTCAGAGTTCTACTGATTGAGGATAACCCGGCGGATACCCGACTGATTCGGGAGATACTTGCTGAAACTAAGGGCACTCCTTTTGAGTTGGAGTGCGCCGACCGGCTGGCGACAGGGCTGGCGTGCCTTGCCCGGGGAGGGATAGATGTGGTTCTGCTTGACCTCGGGCTGCCGGATAGTCAGGGGCTTAGCACGCTGGTTAAGGTGCAGGCTAAGGCGTTAACCGTGCCGGTTGTGGTGCTGACCTGTCTGGACGATGAGACGCTGGCAGTTGAGGCGGTACAGGAAGGGGCGCAGGACTATCTGGTCAAGGGGCAGGTGGCTCGCAGCCCGCTCAGGCACTCTATACGCTATGCCATTGAGCGCAAGCGGGCGGAGGAGGCATTGCTAGAGTCTGAGGAGCGGTTCCGTTCTATCGTGGAAAATTCTCACGATGGGATAATGATTCTAGATGACTCCTATCGGTTCATCTACGGGAACGACGAGCTGTGTAGAATCTCAGGATATCCTCGCCAGGAGCTCATTGGGCAGGATTTCCGCCAATTTCTCGACGAGGAGAGCCGACAACTCGTTGTCGATAGATACATCCAAAGGCAGAGGGGGGAGGTAGCCCCCCCCCGGTACGAGTTCAACATCGTCCGCAAAGACGGCGAGAAAAGGCGTGTGGAAATCAACTCTAGTGTAATCAAGGATTCAGCGGGGAAAGTAAAGACAGTGGCTCAGATTTTGGACATCACTGAGCGCAAGCATCTCGAGAGAAGGGTGGTTGAATACGAGGAGCTAAACAAACTGAAGAGCAACCTTCTTTCCACAGTCTCACATGAGCTACGCACTCCCCTGACCACGATAAAGGGGTATTCCACCATGCTTCTGGACTACGATAGGAGACTAGGGCGTGATGAGAAACAAGAATACCTGAGTGCCATAGATAAAGCTACCGACCGGATGACTGAGCTCGTAGAACATCTACTGGATATGTCCCGCATGGAAGCAGGTCTGCTCAAGCTTGATAAGGTGCCGACCAATATTACAGCGTTGCTCCAGAACACTATTGCCGAAGCCAGGCTTAGAACGCCTGGACACAAGATAATGTTGAAACTGCCAAAGACGGCGCTGAGGTTGAACAGCGATGGCAGACGCATCAGGCAGGTAGTGGATAATCTTATTGACAATGCCACCAAGTACTCCAAACCAGCCAGTACGGTGACAATAGAGGCTCGAAGTCAAGATTCTGAACTGGCAATTAGCATTGCAGACCAGGGAATAGGTATTTCTCGTGAGAACCTGGGGAAGGTGTTTGACCGGATGTTCAACCTAGAACATAGGCTGACGCAGGAACCGGGTGGGTTGGGGTTAGGGCTGGCCCTGTGTAAGGCGCTGGTAGAAGCACATGGTGGCCGCATCTGGGTGGAGAGCGAACTCGGAAAGGGAAGCGTTTTTAACTTTGTCCTTCCTCAAGAGGCTATAGCAGAAGGAGAGGCTTATGGCGAAAAAGGGCAGCAGAACAACAATTCTCATCATAGAGGATGAGGATGACATCAGAACTTTTGCCTCTCGAGTGCTTGAGCTTGAAGGTTATCGCGTGCTTCAGGCTGGTGATGGTGACGAGGGTCTGAGACTGGCAAGGGGTAACCAAGTCGCTCTGGTGCTACTGGATTTAAGGCTACCCGGGCGTGATGGCTGGGCGGTACTCAGTCAGATGAAAAACGACCCGGAACTCTCGCCAATACCGGTAGTTGTGTTCACTGCTTCAGCTGGTGTGCCACAGCAAAGCCGGGCACTGGCGGGGGGTGCCGCTGACTACCTGGTCAAGCCCCTTAGTGCTACCAGCCTGAGGAAGTCTATTGCCCGTGTCTTGCGATAGGGAAGGGGGTCATCAGAATGCTATCAAGAAAAGCATCAGTGCCAGTGGTTGATGACGAGAGGGTCATCGGCGAGCCGTCAAGAAAAGCATCAGTGCTAGTGGTTGATGACGATTTTCGCATATTGCGTATGATACGGCGTATCCTGGAGCTGGAGGGTTACCAGGTACTCAAAGCCAGCAACGGGGAAGCAGCCCTGCAGGTTTTTGATGAGGAAACTCCAGAACTGGTGTTGCTGGACATCATGATGCCTGGTATGGACGGATACACTGTGTGTCAGCGTCTTCGCGAATTTTCGCCAGTGCCGATAATTATGGTCACTGCCAAGGGCAATGACGAAGAGAAGATTAAGGGGCTGGATGCCGGTGCTGATGACTACGTGACCAAGCCCTTTTCCGCCCAGGAGCTGGTAGCGCGAGTAAGAGCCGTGTTGCGCCGGACTACGCTCTGGGAAGAGTACCCCGAATTCACGGCTCATCCCCACGACTTTAAAATAGATGACCTTATAATAGACTTTACCCGGCACCGAGTCACCGTGCGCGACCGGGAAGTAAAGCTGAACGCTACTGAGTACAGGCTGCTATCTTATTTGGTGCGCAATGCTGGACGGCCGGTCACCCTAGACCAGGTACTCCAGGCAGTCTGGGGAAAAGAGTACGCCGGTGAGCACTATCTCCTCAAGGTGAACGTCACCAGGCTACAGAAGAAACTGCTAATTATAGGCGGGTCCCAGATAGGGGTCACGCTTATCGGACTTGCCGCCAAGGGAAGCCTGCAAGCTCTCTTTAGGTAGCTGGCCGTTCTTATCCGTGGGAGAGGATGGTGGAGCTGGGGTGACAATTGTGAGTTGCTATAACTACGAGTACCAGCATGCAGGTAGATGAACTTCTTAAGCTAATGGTAGATAAGGGTGCTTCAGATTTGCACCTTATGGTATCAAGCCCACCGGTGCTGCGTATTAATGGCAAGCTCATGCTGCTAGAAGACTTGGCGGCATTTTCAAGCAAAGACATGGAGTTTGTTTTTGAGCAAGTCTCCAATCAAGAGCAGAGGACCACATTTGGCAAGGAACGGGAGATCGATTTTCCTTATAGCACTCCGGGATTGGCGCGATTTCGGGTTAACGCACTACAACAGAGAAGTACGATAAGTATTGTTTTCCATATTGTGCCGTCTAAAGCCCCGTCCATTGATGAATTGGGACTGCCCGAGATTTGCAAACAGCTTATTCTGAAGCCGAGGGGGCTCATCCTGGTAACCGGCGCCGCTGGCAGCGGCAAGTCAACTACCCTGGCAGCCATGATTAATCATCTTAACGAGACTGAGAGACGAAACGTAATCACCATTGAAGATCCAATTGAATTCTTATTCCGTAACAACAAATGTCTCATCAGGCAACGAGACCTCGGGGATGACACCAAATCCTTCTCCTCCGCCCTGATACACGCGCTGCGCCATGACCCTGATGTAATTGTTATTGGTGAGATGCGTGACCTGCCCACAATAAGCACCGCTATGAGGGCTGCTGAGACCGGGCATCTGGTGATTGGTACCCTGCATTCGAACGATGCCGCCCAGTCTATTGACCGTATAATTAATATGTTCCCGAATGGCCAGCAGCAGCAAATGAGACTACAACTGTCGCAGGTGATAGAAGCGGTACTGTCACAGGTGCTGTTAACCCGCATTGGGGGCGGGCGAATAGCTGCCTTTGAAATCATGCTCGGTACCAGTATTATCAGAAGACAGATTCGCGAAGAGAAAGGCCATGAAATACTTTCCAACATTGAGCAGGGCAAACCAGAGGGGATGCAGAGCTTGGATCAGGCATTAGCCGGCCTAGTGAGAAGAAACGTAATTACTGAGGAAGAAGCCTTGAAAAAAAGTAGTCACCTGGCAAGTTTGCAGCAGTATCTTCAATCTCAGTGCTGAGACAATGGATTTTAATTGGTAGCTGACAATATGCATCTCTAAACACGTATCATTGCCCCAAACGAGTTGAGTTAAAAGATGAAAAGCCCATTTCTAGATGTTATGAATGTGATTAATATCACTAAGAGAAGTCGCCTTCTCTGGGGGAGGAGGTCATTATGGCGAAGCTTACTGAGGAAGCGAAGCAGGCCATCGGAAACCTCCGGCCGTCACTAGTGGCCACGGCGAGTAAGACAGGCAAGCCCAATATTTCGAAAAAGGGCTTACTGCATGTTCTTGATGATGAGCACGTTGTACTCGCTGACGCCGCTTCGCCACGCGTGGTGGCCGATATTCATAATAATGGCCAAGTCGCTATTATCTGTCTCGCCGTGCCAGGACGGAAGGGTTGCCTCGTCTACGGCAAGGGCGAGCTACTGGAGTTAGGTTATGAGTTCGATAGGGTAGCAGCCGAATTTGACAAAAGCAACATAAAGGTGAGAAATGTGGTGAAAGTGACGGTGGAGGAGGTAGAGACGTTTTATTAGTGTCTGACAACCTACAGCCCACCAAAGGGGACTCGAACCTTGTCTTACCATTGTCTTCACTGATATAATAGCTCTGCTGGGGTTTAAGTATGTGACTTCTTGATTAGCTCGCGTAATCTTGGAACTAGGTCTGGACGCAAAAAGTTCGATATGGTTCCTGAGTCCCCAGCCAATTTTCGGTGGCGCATTCGTCTAGGGGTTTAGGACACCTCCCTCTCAAGGAGGAGATCACCGGTTCGAATCCGGTATGCGCTACCATTTTTTTTATTATGGTAAACCTCGCTTATTTCCCGCTGTTGAACGTTATAGACCTTTAGAAGGCTTGACTGTGACCAGGGTTGCGCTAAAAAGGGTGGGGTGGAATAATGGTGGTGGGGGCTTGAGTCTGAATGAGCTTGTTGTATGATTGCTAACTCCGGACTTTTCTAATAAACTATCATTGTATTAATTG
>Ga0307431_1000886_pt1 | contig 18423 bp, 9 predicted proteins | sample SalMarWE160170MG_FD_202155 | JGI IMG/M metagenome (GOLD analysis project Ga0307431, IMG submission 202155) | Salt marsh sediment microbial communities from the Plum Island Ecosystem LTER, Massachusetts, United States - WE1603-170 | ecosystem: Environmental > Aquatic > Marine > Intertidal zone >...
TCACTGCTGATTATCGGCCTGATTGCTTTTTACGGTATGAAAGTTTCTTGGAAAGGATTTATCTGTTTTATAGATGCGGTTCCCTCCCTGCTGTTGGTTTATATTGTTTTGGGCGGCATCTTAACCGGCATCTTCACGGCAACGGAGGCCTCAGCGGTTGCCGTGTTGTACGCTTTTATCCTGGCGGTGGTGGTGTACCGGGAAGTCAAGATTAGAGACATGCCGAAGATTCTTCTTCAGTGCGGCGTTACCACATCGGTGGTCTTTCTGCTCATAGGAACAAGTATGGCAATGTCCTGGGTCCTCGCATCGGAAAACATCCCGCAGAATATCAGTGCCGCTCTGTTGAGCACCACAAGCAACAAGGTTCTGCTTTTACTGATGATTAATGCTATCCTGCTGGTGGTCGGGACATTTATGGATATGACGCCGGCAATTCTCATATTCACGCCTATCTTTTTGCCTATTGTCGAGAAACTCGGCATACACCCCCTGCATTTCGGCATCATTATCATTATGAATCTGTGTATAGGTCTGTGCACCCCGCCGGTCGGGACAGCTCTTTTCCTCGGCTGCGGCATAGCCGGAACCACAGTAACCAAGGTAATGCGCCATATTCTGCCCTTTTTTGTCGCTATGATAATTACGCTTCTAATCTGTACATTCGTGCCGCAAATATCTATGTGGATTCCGGATAAGCTCGGATTTGTCAAATAGGTACACTACATATAAGAGCGGCTTAAGCAGTTTTTCGGATGCCGGGAATCGACTGAAATCGCAGAATTTCAACTCCATAATCGGGGAAATAATACCAGAAAGGAGCTGAGCCGGCTCGATTAATGTGGTGATTGCATAGTCGAATGAAACCGGTGGCAGTTATATTACTCAAACTGACCGATTCGACCTGTCATACCTGCGAAAGCAGGTATCCACAAATGAGTTCGATAGTATGGATTCCCGCTTTCGCGGGAATGACACATTATGTTATCTTACTGAAAAATCGGCAGTTATATCATTTCCTATATAAAATTCGGTCAGTTTGAGTATTTTAAAAAACACCAGCAGCCCGTAAATCAAGCCTATAAACAGCATATACACTCTTTTTAGAAACTATAAAATCCCATTTTTTTCTTGACAGAATAGCGGCAAATTTGGTATAAACAGTATTGATAAAACCTGTGGATAATTTGTTTCTTAATTGCGTTTTTTTGCAGCTTTTCGTTAGATTAGGCGTTGTTATGGGAAGTAAAGGGCTCTAATGCCCGTCCCGGATTCCGCAGTTAAAATTTTATATATCAATATTAACGGTCAATATCGAACTTTTGAAGGAAGGAGGTAAGGACAAATCGTAAGAAAATCTGCCGAAAAAGGGTGGAAATTGACAATAGTAAGAATTATTATCGGTCGTTTCGTTTTCAAAGGAGATTGTTTTTGACGGGCACAACAAAATTTACAATTTGGGATTTGCTGCCCACAATTTTTTTATTTTTCTCAATTCAATTATAATTAGATAAAGGGCAATATTCATAATTATATGTATTTGATGCTCGTTGAAGACAATTAAGATGTTCATCTAAATCTAACAAATAATTACGGTCTGACTTTTTAAGGAGAACTATTATGTGCAAAAAATTGATTTGTTTAATTTCTTTTGTTTTGCTGCTATGTGTGGCGAGCAGTGTTCAGGCGTTTACCGAGGTTACGACCGCAGAGGGTAATGGCGCCGACACCTTCCTCTCGAATGATGGACAGGGGGATACCACTGGCCCGAATAGCGTACATGGCACAGAGGATGGTCTCACCGCTCGTCGCTTTGAAGGCACGCGTATGAAGTTTGTATATATACGGTTTGACATCAGTGAGGTTGTTGGCGACCTGAATGATGCTACGCTGAGCCTGAATTTTACTTCTTCGAAAGTAACAAGGGCTTGGAACGTTTACGGCCTGTATGAAGAAACGGACGAAGACTGGGATGAGCCGAATACAAGCTACAACAACGCTCCCGGCGTGATTCCCAATCCACCCACGGCTCTTGGTTTTTATGCAATCGACGAAGTAAACGACTTCGGATCGCTGGGGACGATAAGCACACCGGCCAGTCCCGGTATCACAACATCAGACACCAATAACCTACACTTAGACTATCTTATCCCCTACGATACAAACAAACTACTGACCCTCGCCTTGATTCCTGCTGTCAACGAAGAAGATGACAAAAATTGGTACCTTACAGCGAAGGAAGGCAACCCTGCTCTGGCTCCAACTTTGACCTTTCCGCATGCATTGAAACCCCCGGCTTCTTACCCGGACCCGGAGGTTGGCGAACTGCTATACAGCCCAACTGCGACCCTTGATTGGCAACCGGGGGCATATGCGGCCTATCACGATATCTATTTATCTGAAATATGGGAAGATGTAAATAGCGCCAAAAACACGGATGACATGGGGTCTGATAAGGTGTATAAAGCACGCCAGAGTGTTGACGCTAACAGTTACAGCCCAATCGGTCTTGAGCCGGGCAAAACTTATTACTGGCGGATTGATGAAGTTAATGAAGCAGGCCCGGCACCAAACCTCTGGAGAGACGAAATCTGGAGCTTTTCAATTGTATCCAATAACGCTTATGACCCCATTCCGACTGATACTTTTATGCACGTGGCCCCGAAAATGACCCTTCGCTGGAGTCCAGGTTACGGTATATTTATTTCACCTGAGGACTCTGTTGGGCAAAATGTGTATCTCAGCGACAATTTCAACGCGGTGAACAATGCCCCTGAAGGTTCGGAAGACCCGCCATTCAAGGCTTTCCTGCCTGGGAGGACCGACCCAAATTGGAATCCCTCACAATCCGGAGTCACTCTTGAATACAACACGACTTATTACTGGCGGGTTGACGGGGTCGATGAATTCGATTGGCCATTCGTCTATTATAAAGGTCCTGTCTGGAGCTTTACGACTGTAAACAGTCCGCTCGTTGAAGACCCGAATCTTATTATGTGGTGGAAGTTCGACGGCGATGTCAGCGATTCCGGGGGCTACGAGATAGACGGAACTGCATACGGCAACCCGGCGCCGAACTATGTGGATGGTGTGACCTTCGGTCTCTCGCCGTTTTACGCCGACAACAATGCAATTTATCTTCTCGGCACTACCGGCGATGCTCAGAACCAGTATGTAGAATTCCCCATTAACTCGGTCGTCTCTACCCTGACCGACTCAACGTTCGCAATATGGGCGAACTTTATGTATTCAGGCGGCGGCCAAAAATGGCATCGCATCTTCGACTTCGGCACAGACCCTGCAAACTATATGTTCCTGGCACCACGCCGTAGCAGCAGCCCGCCGACGCATTTCGAGATTACGACAGGTGGAGTTACACAGCGAGTGAGCTGGGGACCCTATAGCGACGCCGGCACCTCGATACTCCCCAATGAGTGGCACCATCTTGCCGTGACGATTGACGCGGACAATGACACCTTTAAGCTATATGTCGATGGCACGGAAGTCGGCGAGACCACCGATGCCAACCTAACTCCGAGCGCCCTCGGCTATACCACCCAAAACTGGCTCGGCAGGGCGCAGGCGTGGAATGGCACTACTAATCCTGCCCTCTTTATGGGTTATCTGGATGATTTCCGCATCTACAACCGAAAATTAGAACAGAGTGATATACTAAAGATAATTACCCCTCCACAGGCCACGAGACCAAACCCGGCTAATAACGAACCGGAAGCCCCGTGGATGCCTGTCCTCAGCTGGTGGGCTGGATCTCACGCTGACACACACAAGGTGTACTTCAGCGGGGACTTCAACGACGTCAATGAACGCACGGCTCTGATAGATACCGTGACCGACCCATATATTGCTATCGCAGATTACGTCGGTCCACTTCACTTGAACACAACTTACTACTGGGCAGTCGATGAAGTTAATACTACCGACTCCAATGAGTGGGCGGGCGACGTCTGGAACTTCACTGTAGCTGGCTACGTTACCGTGGACGATATGGAGCAATACGGTGATAACATTGGCGGCGCACCCTGGAAGTTCGGCGACAGAATATATTATGTCTGGCGGGACGGCTGGGACATCAGCGAGACTCTACCGGGCAACGACACCGGCTCGCAGGTATATCACTGGAATGGCGAAGGGGACTACCTTATGGAGACAACAATTGCTCGTAACAGGCAGTCTATGCCATTTTACTACGAAAATGACGGTGAGACTTTAGCCAAACCTTCCGGCCAATGGAATGATGACAACCCATTGCTGTGTTATTCCGAAGCATCAGCGCTGACTGCCGGAGAAAATAGCCTGCCCGGCATAGAAAATAATTGGACTGTCGAGAACGTTAAGTCATTATCACTCTGGTTCTATGGCGACCCGAACAACGATATTGAGCAGATGTATGTGGCCCTGGAAGATGGTGACCATCCCGACAATCCTGCGATTGTCGAATACGACGGTGATATGGATGATATAACGGAGCCATACTGGCATGAATGGAATATTGAACTTACAAAGTTCACCAACATGACCCCGTCCAATGTCCAGAGGTTCTATATTGGCTTTGGTAACAGGGACAATCCACAATCCGGCGGGGCTGGTATCGTGTATTTTGACGATATCCGGCTGTATCCTGATAGATGCATTCTATCGGAGCGTTCAACCGATTTCACAAAAGCCGACTACGCTCCGGCTGGAGACGCTGTTGGGGATTGCACAATAGACAATCAAGAGCTTGAGATGATGGTAAGCAACTGGCTCGGTGCCGCAGAACAAATTCGGCTCGAAGCAGAGGACGCTGATATGGCAAATCCTGACGCCTGGGAGGTCCGGTCGGACAAGGCCAATACTTCCGGAGGCGAGTACATTGTGGTAGCGCCCGACTATGACGCACCGAATGAACCCAACCTCAGCAATCTGGCCACTTACGATTTCACGGTCAATGGAGGCACATACAAAATCCTTGGTCGTGTGAACGCTCCCAGTGGTACTGAGGACTCCTTCTGGTGCAGTATTCCGGGAGCTACAACCAACACGACTAACGACCCATGTAATCCTGGCTGGATACGGTGGGATGTATCGGAAACGGCTGGAGACAACTGGGTATGGGATGAGCTCAACAGCGACGATGACGGAGATACAACAGTGCAATTTACATTGAGTGCCGGGGCGCATACATTGAAGATTGGCTACAGGGAACGAACATCGCTGGACCGCTTATGGATCACTGATGACCTGGGCCTCACTGAAGCAGGACTAATGGCTTGGAGCGCCGACATGAGCGGTGATGATAGGATTGACTTTGAGGACTTTGCTATGCTTGCCGAGTACTGGCTTGAGGAGCAGTTATGGCCTTAGCAGAAATCGGCAAATCGCTCAGTGAGCGAAGCTAATTTGTAACAGTTCGGGGCCTATACCGGTTAGTTCGATATAGGCCCCGTTTTTTTGTACTATTGAATCTATTTACGACCTCTGTTTTGTTTTAACCTGTAATTTTACAACCGCAAAAGATGGATAAGGAACAGCAATATTTTAGTGGTTATAAAGCTGAAAAAATAACGGCAGTAAAAAGACCTTTGAATATTTTTAACCAAGCATTCCCTATAACAACTTGTAAATAAAGAAGTTATGCATTTTACATCATTTTAATCAAAAATCCCCTAAATTTTCATAACATTTCCCTTGACGAGAGCATAGCTAATTTGGTATAAATAGATAAGCAAATTGGGGCAGGGATGCTTGGAGTGAGGTTGATGAACTAAAAATAACGGTCATCATACCTGCAAACAAAGACTTGATTTTCCACAAGAGAAGGGGAATTAAAGTCAAAAATTAGCTATTTAACAGGCATAGAGTTGGTGAAGAGCTTTAGTGCTTGATTACATAAGGTTGTTTGAGACAGGCAAAACTGAAAGTAATGGACTGTTTGGCCTGTTGAGAGCAGCCAGAGTTTTGGCTTGTAGTCAAAACAATTGTGTTTTTTTTTGTGAGGAGGAGTATTATGAGATGTAAATTATTACTTATTCTTGTTGCAGTGCTGCTTATGTCGGCAGGTGCCCAGGCAGTTACGGTAACGACTGCAACCGGCAATGGTGCGGACACGTATCTTTCGAACGATGACCAAAAGGACGAGCTTTCCGCACATGGCACAGAGACAAGTATGGCAGTTCGTAACCTTAACGCTGCGCGTATGAGGATGCTGTATATTCGGTTTGACATCAGTGGTTTGGAACCAGCCGAAGGGTACGACCTGTCTAACTACCTGAACGATGCTTACATAACCCTGGATTGTACGTATGCTAAAAGGGATAGGACTTTGGCCGTTTATGGTCTGTGGTGGCAGGATGAGGGTGCTGAAAACTGGGACGAAGCAACGACAACCTATAGCAGTGCTACATCGACGGTTGTTGCCGCACCTCATGGTTTTTATGCCCTCAACAATGCCCTGAGTCCAAGGCTAGGAAACTTTAGAGTTGGTGGCGTCGGCCCATGGAGCACGAACCCAGAGGACACTATGCCGACCCCCCAGGAAGAATGTGACCTGGACAGTTTTCTACAAGCTGACAACAACGGCCTGGTGACTTTTCTTATACTCTTTGAGTTTGGCAACGACTCAAATCCAGACTGGGCGTTTACAACGAAGGAAGGTGCGAATTCACCTACAGCTCCAATGTTGACCTTGCCGTACGCAGTTCCAGAACCGGCAACAATGCTGATTTTGGGCATAGGAAGCGTTCTGGCAATGCGTCGTCGTAAGTAATCGAACAAAAACAACTATGATATTGTTTGCAAAGCGGACTACTCATACCGAGTAGTCCGCTTTTATATTGATAATATACACATTGCATCCGAAAAGTGCCCTTGCCTGCAAATAAACAGTCACTATCCTAACTTACAAGTTACACTACAGTTACGTCCAAAAACCACTTCAAAGATGGGTTGTTACTTAGCCCAAAACAATTGAGATTTTGTGCTAAATTTGGTAAAATGGGTTTAGAACGGCTTAACAGTTTTGCGTTATTTGAATCCGGGGAATTTCGGCTAAAGCCGAAGTATGCTATGCCACACAGTATTAAAAAACTTACAATACTTACACTATTTTTTTATGGTGCTGCATTTGCCGCAGGTGCTACCTGGGTAGGAAACGTCAGCAACAATATATGGGACCCAAACAACTGGAGCACAACGGACCTGACAGGAACATTAACCATTGGCGCCGGCGGCCCTTATGACCCGGTTCAAACGACTTCTTTTAGCGGCCTCGGACAAGGTAACCGTCCATCGAAATTAAATACAACGACCGAAGCAAACCTGACTATCGCTATTAAAGACCTGATTCCCTGGAGCTCGGACTATATCAACGGCAATGTGAAAATTATGGGCGGCAGTCTGAACATCCGCTCGACGACTTACGTCGGCAAAAACGGAACAGCAACCATTACTATCGACGGCGGTCATTTTGCGCAAAAATATACTCTCTATCTCGGCTACGGCTCCGGCGGCAACGGGGCCATCAATATTTTGTGCGGATACCTTGATTTATCATCAAAACCGACAATCGGTGCAAGCGGGGGAACCGGCCATATCTATATCCGCCCGGGGGGACTGGGAGTAATAAACTGTCCCGGCAATGAAACTACATATTTTCAGGGCCTTGTAAGCAGCGGTATCATTACCACAGACCCGAATTCTGCGATTTTAATAAATTATATATCTTCGGCCAACAAAATCGAGGTTACAGCCCGGGAAATAGTCGGCGCTTCTTTACCCATACCCTGGGACGGCGTTAAAGAGGTCAACGTTACGAGTCTTTCCTTCAAACCCGGTACGTTGGCTGAAAGCAGCGATGTGTATTTAGGAACGGATGAAATGGCGGTGACCGAGGCTAACAAAACAAGCGAAGAATATCTGGATTCAACAACTGAAAATACGATAAGTATCCCGTATGCACTGACAAACGGAACAACCTATTATTGGCGGGTGGATACGGTTATGTCCGGCGATGTCATAAAAGGGCAAATCTGGTCATTTATACCGGTGTCCGTAATCCCGCCGCGAAAAATGGAATACCTCAACCGCGGACTTGTAGCGGTAAAAACCGGCGAGGCCGTTTATCTTAGCTGGCGGCTTCTCGGCGATGACACGCAAGACATTGCTTTCAACGTATATCGCGGTTCAACTAAACTCAACTCTACACCAATTACGGACTCCACAAACTTTTTCGACTCCAGGGGTGGAATGTTCCTATCCAGCTATTTCGTCCGTCCGGTCACCAACGGCCAAGAGAAAATGCCTTCGAAGACAGTATCCGTCTGGCCGAATAACTACCTTGATATACCTGTCCGGCAGGTCCCGGGCGACACCGACTGGAGCTATGAAATAAATGACGGCTCTGCAGCCGACCTCGACGGTGACGGCGAATATGAATTAATCATTAAGCGTTATTCCGGTGATTATTCTGAATATCCCCTCATCGAGGCGTATAAGCTGGACGGAACTTTCCTGTGGCGGGTTAATCTGGGACCAAATTTCATCGACATGCCTGAGATTCACTTTATCGTCTATGATTTCGACAGCGACGGATATGCTGAAGTGGCTTTGCGAACCGCAGAAGGAACAACGGACTTTACCGGGGCAACCATCGGAGACATAAACGGCGACGGCATCACCGATTACCGTCCTTACAGCAGCAGCCAATATATCCTGCACGGCCCCGAGTTTATCTCCATTTTTGACGGCAGGACAGGGCAGGAGCTGGCTCGTGGAGACTATATTCCACGGGGTGTGGTGACCGACTGGGGAGATGATTATGGACACCGGGCCAGCAAATTCATGATGGCTGCTGCGTATATAGACGGCCATAAGCCCAGTCTCGTCATCTGTCGTGGAATTTATTATGGTAGGGACGGTTATCCAGACCGCACTGTAATAGCCGCCTGGAACTGGCGTGATGGCCAACTGACAAATGTCTGGACCTTCGATACGAGGTTTGGCCCGCCTGAGAATGACGCCTATCGCGGCCAGGGCAACCACAATCTCAGTATCGGCGATGTTGACGGCGACTTGAAAGATGAAATTGTATATGGCTCGATGACCGTTGACCACGACGGAACGGGTTTATACTCAACAGGTCTCGGCCATGGAGATGCTATGCATCTGTCGGATTTTGACCCGGACAGACCCGGATTAGAAGTCTGGCAGTGCCACGAAACCGATGCCAGCGGCGCTACATTTCGAGATGCCGCAACAGGAAGCATTATCTTCGAGTATTACCATTCAGGAGATGTGGGCAGGGCCTGTGCTGGCGATATCGACCCGCGATACAGAGGATGTGAGGTCTGGGCATCGACGGGCTGTCCATTCTACAACTGCACGGGCGACACAATCGGCACAAAACCAAGTATGATAAATTTTATGACCTGGTGGGACGGCGATTTATGCAGGGAATTGCTGGACCATGCCGGCAGCGAAGGGCAATGGTATGGCGTCATTGCGGATTGGGATTATATCAACCAGGTGCAGGTAAATCTCTTAACCGCAACTGAAACCCGGTCCAACAACTGGACGAAAGGCAATCCAGTTTTATCAGCCGACATTCTGGGCGACTGGCGGGAAGAAGCAATATGGAGAACTTCGGATAATCGATATATCCGGCTTTACACAACCACGACCCAAACCGAGCATCGGATTTATACACTGATGCACGACCCGCACTATCGTATCAGTATTGCCTGGCAAAACGACGCATATAATCAACCTCCACATACCGGCTTCTACCTGGGAGACGGTATGTCGCCGCCGCCGGCACCGTATATCGAGGTTGTGAATTCCACAGAGTGGATATACGGCGACTTCACTCTTAACAATATAGTAGATATGAACGACATGCCTTACTTTATTGAAGTATGGCTGGAAAATGATTGCAATGAGACTGCCGAGCTGGATTTGAATAGTGACTGCATAATCAATTCATACGAATTTTCAGAAATGGCCAAAAACTGGCTTGAGGAGCCCGAATAACTTACAAACAACATTACCAACAAACGGGGGCTAGGCACTTGAACAAACAAGGAAAATGTGGTAAAATAGGTAAGGACCGTTCTTCTTCAACCTGAACCAGACGGAAAGGTTTAGACGATATGAAGCTAAAATCAAAATTGACTATAATTGTTATTCTTGGGGCAATATGCTTATTAGCCGGACCGACAAGTGCCAAACGATATATGGAATACCTGGACCGAGGTATGACCGTTCTGAATCTTGGCAGCGGAAAAGTGTATGTCGGCTGGCGGATGTTCGGAACAGACCCGTGCGATATCGGCTTCAATATTTATCGTAATTCGGTGAAATTAAACTCCAGCCCTGTCATGACAAGCACCAACTGGCTGGATACAGGGGTAAACCTTAGCCAAGCGAATACGTATCTGATTCGTCCCGTCATAGACGGTCAAGAACAACCACAAGATACCGCGTTTACACTGCCCGCTTATGCGCCGCTGGCATACGATACACCGGACCCGTATGGCTTCAATCCCGCCAAGCATCTGGCTATCCCATTTGCAGACAGCATTGACAAAGTGGCGGTTGGCGACCTTAATGGAGACGGTAAATACGACTACATAATCAAACACCCTCAGGGGGTATTTGACCCCGGCAAGAAAGTAACACCTCATACAGAGACCTTTAAGATTGCGGCCTATAACAGCGACGGCACGTTTATGTGGGAGGTTGACCTCTGGTGGAATATCGTCCTGGGAATCTGGTGGTCGCCCGTAATTGTCTATGACCTTAACAGCGACGGCAAAGCGGAGGTTGTTGCAAAGACCGCTCCTACCGATGTGGATTACCGCAATGAGGACGGCCGGGTTCTAACCGGTCCGGAGTGGTTCACTGTTTTTGACGGTGAAACCGGCGAAGAACTCGCTACCGAAGACTGGATTGCCCGCGGCAATATTTGTGATTGGGGTGACTGTTCTGGCAACAGGGTTAATCGAAATATGATGGCGGTTGCATATCTTGACGGCGTCCGGCCCAGCTTGATTATTTTCCGAGGCATTTACGAAAAAATGGTGGCTCAGGCCTGGAACTTTAACCAGGATAATACATTGGAATTCTTATGGGAGTGGGACAGAGCTTATGACGCCGGAGGCGGCTTCCACAGCATCCACGTCGGTGATATCGATGGTGACGGCAAGGATGAAATTCTCAACGGCAGTATTGCAATCGATGATGATGGCACAACGATGTGGGATACCCAAGAAGGCCACGGTGATAGATTCTATCTGTCTGACATAGACCCTGACCTGGCCGGACTGGAAGTCTTTTATATTCAGGAAGCTCCAGGTGTCTATGAGAATCCGCTACATCTCACCGATGCCGCCACAGGCGCCCTTATATGGGGCTATGGAGATGACAGCTATGGCGATGTCGGCAGAGGGCTGGTTGGCGATATCGACCCGACCCACAGAGGCATGGAATGCTGGTCTGCGAACACTGCGGCCGGATTGTTAAGCAGCGAGGGGGTGCGAATCAATGAGCGTCCATCATACGCTAATACCTTTGTTTGCGACCGTTCCGTCTGGTGGGATGATGACTTGCTGCGTGAGCTGACCCAGGAAGGTCGGCTGCTCAAATTCAACTATAATCTGACAGATGGTTCTTGTCAGAGAATAGGCACTTGTGGCGGCGAAGTCATGCTTACAGGTGATGTTATCGGGGACTGGCGCGAAGAGATTATCTCCCTGCACAACGGTGAATTCAGGGTCTATACCCCTATGATAGTAACCCCCCACCGCTTCTATACCTTTATGCATGACCCGATTTACAGGATTGATGTTTCGAGTTCGAGCGTTGGATACCCACAGTCTGCTTACACCAGCTTTTATATGGGTGACGGCATGGCGCCACCGCCGCAACCCCAGATAAAATTAGCAGGACACTGGATATACGGCGATTTCACAGGTGATAATATAGTAAATAATGAAGACCTGCCTTACCTGCTTGAACTATGGCTGGTAGATGATTGCAATGAGACCGCTGAGCTGGATTTGAACGGCGATTGCATAATCAATTCCTACGAATTCTCCGTTTTGGCCGAGAACTGGCTTGAGGGGACTGAATAATTTATAAGTAAAATTACCTACAAATGGGGGCTTTGTACTTGTAAAAACAAGGAAAATATGATAAAATGAATAGGGTTAGTCTGTCGTTACAGGATTTTTTACCTAAATCCAAAGGAAAGGCATAGATGGTATGAAGCAAAAGACAAAACTAACTATGACAATTGTGCTTGGAATGATATTTTTGTTTACCGGCTCGGTCAATGCGAAGCGGTATATGGAATATCTTGACCGAGGTGTGGTCGCAATCTACATAATCGACGAAGAAGTGTACGTCGGATGGCGCATGCTGGGGACTGACCCGGACGACATTGCCTTCAACCTGTACCGAAACGATACCAAGGTAAACAGTGAGCCCATAACCAATAGCACCAACTACATAGATAATAACGGAAGCACCAGCGCCATTTACTACGTTCGTGCTGTTATTAATGGCCAGGAACTGGGGCCTTCCAAATCAGCAGCAGTTTGGAGTCAGCAATACCACACCATCTCCCTTCAGGTACCAGCCGGCCCATACGTGAGCTCCAGCGGTTATACCCCCGGTGACGCTTCCGCCGGCGACCTCGATGGTGACGGTGAGTATGAAATTGTGCTTAAATGGGAGGACAATCCCAAGGATAATTCGCAGAGCGATTATACTAATTCACCGATACTCGACGCCTACGAACTGGACGGCACGTTACTATGGCGAATTGATTTGGGGATAAACATCCGTGAAGGAGCACACTATACACAGTTTATGGTTTATGATTTGGATAGTGACGGCCGGGCTGAGGTTGCCTGCAAAACAGCAGACGGGACGGTTGACGGAGTGGGCAATGTAATCGGCGACCCTTATGCGGATTACCGCAATTCATCCGGCTATATACTGTCAGGGCCGGAGTATCTTACCGTATTTGACGGCAAGACCGGTGCCGCACTGGCCACAACCGACTATATACCTCCCAGAGGCAATGTCTGCGACTGGGGTGACTGCTACGGCAACAGAGTTGACCGCTTCCTTGCCTGCATTGCTTACCTTGACGGGGAAAGGCCGAGCTTAGTTATGTGCCGAGGTTATTATACCCGGACAGTGCTGGCGGCATGGAACTGGAGAGAAGGCGAACTGACACATGTTTGGACCTTCGACAGTGATGACGGTACTCCCGGTAACTACGACTACAGAGGACAGGGAAATCATAATCTCAGCGTCGCTGACGTCGATGAAGACGGCAAAGATGAAATTATATATGGGGCGTGTTGTATCGATGACGATGGAACAGGACTGTGGAATGCAGATTTAGGGCATGGAGATGCTATGCACGTCTCCGACATCAACCCGGACAGACCGGGACTGGAAAAGTGGGGAATCCATGAACACGCCGAGATTGGCTCGGCTTTACTGGATGCCGCAACCGGAGAAATAATCTGGGGGACAGGGCCCGGCGATATTGGAAGGGGTGTTTCGGCTGACCTGACCGCTGAATTCAAAGGAATGGAGTGCTGGGGAGGAACGGATGGATTGCGTAGCTGTACGAACCAATATGCTGGTAGGACACCTTCGTCATGTAATTTTGTTATCTGGTGGGATGGCGATTTGCTTCGTGAACTGCTGGATGGCTATTGGGATAAAGTTACCCAAACGTGCTTGTACACCCTCATCGACAAATACGGGACAAGCGGTGATACCCGATTGCTACAGGTCAACGATTGCTCAACAAACAACTCAACCAAGCAAACTCCTTGTCTCTCCGCAGACATTCTCGGCGACTGGAGAGAAGAGGTAGTTTGGAGGACATCAGATAATACGGCACTGCGCATTTATTCGACTACAACGCTTACCAGCTATCGGTTTTATACCCTTATGCATGACCCGGTTTACCGGCTCGGCATTGCCTGGCAGAACGTCGCATACAATCAGCCGCCGCACACCGGTTTTTATTTAGGAGATGGTATGGCGTCTCCGCCGCGTCCCCAGATAAAATTAGCAAGACGATGGTCGTTGTACGGCGACTTTACTGGCGACAACACGGTAAATAACGATGACCTTCCCTACTTCTTTGCACTATGGCTGGCGGATGACGGCAATGAAACAGATGGGCTGGATTTGAATGACGACTGCATTATCAATGCCTACGAATTTGCCATTATGGCCGAGAACTGGCTAATCGCCGATACCACTGCTCCGTTGGCACCGACAGGCCTGTTAGCAACGTCTGGTGATGCAACGGTTTCGCTCGACTGGGACGACAACTATGAAAGCGACGTGAACGGCTACAATGTATATCGTTCTACAACTTCAGGCAGCAGCTACAGCAAGTTAAATAGTCTGTTTTTGAGTAGTTCGAATTACACCGACAACAGCGTTACCAACGGCACGACCTATTACTACGTCGTTACAGCCGTAGATATATCCTCGAATGAGTCTAACTACTCGAGTGAAGTGTCAGCTACACCAAGCGAAATATCCAGCATTATCATACAGGAAGAGACAACCGGCTTCTGCGGTGTAGACGGTACTATTGATAATAATCACTCAGGGTTTACTGGTACAGGTTTTGCAAATACAGACAATGCAACCGGCAATGGCATTGACTGGAGAATAAATATACAATCGAGCAGCACATATACATTTACATGGAGATATGCCAACGGTTCGAGCGACAGACCCGCAATGCTGCTCGTAAACGGCTCCGAAGAAGTATCGAGCATCAGCTTTCTATCCACCGACTACTGGACAAGCTGGAGCGAAGTATCAGTAAACTTAGACTTAAGCACGGGTATTAAGGACATTCGCCTTGAAGCAACAGACATCAACGGCCTCGCCAACATTGACTACCTGATGGTAACCGGCCCTGCTCCCCAGGTTGCGAGCTGTCCGTAGTAGCAGCGGCAAATAATTCTTACATTCCTGGGTTTGCCGGAAAATACGCTCCGTTCTACAGTAAAAGCACGCCAAATCGTGACTCATAGATAATCCCACAGTTTTTGAGACACTTACATCAGTATAAGTTAGTAGCAATTCCCGGATTTTTCCTTATAATAAGCACGTTATCTTTAATTTCCGAGTAATCATAAAGGATATCTGAATGGCAAAGGATAAAATCACGATAGTCGGAGCCGGCAACGTCGGCGCAACAACCGCACACATCGCAGCGACAAAACAGCTCGGCGATATTATTTTAATCGACATCATCGAGGGACTGGCAGAGGGAAAGGCACTCGATATCGCTGAAGCCGCCCCCCTGTCCGCCCCGGCGAACCGAAGGCGAGACGGGCACCTTTTCGATTGCAATATTACAGGCACAACAGACTGGCAGGACACCGAGGAAAGTAATCTCGTTATCATAACGAGCGGCCTGCCTCGCAAACCTGGTATGAGCCGTGACGACCTGCTCGCAAAAAACGTCCAGATTGTCAAAGATGTCAGCCAAAAAATTACAAAATATTCTCCCGACAGCATCATTATTGTAGTTTGCAATCCGCTCGACGCAATGGTTTACACCGCTGCAAAAGTAACCGGCTTTGCAAAAAACAAAATTATGGGAATGGCCGGGACCCTCGACACAGCTCGCTTCAGTTATTTTCTCTCACAAGAGCTTAAAGTGAGTGTAAAGGACATAAATTGCGTTTTATTGGGCGGTCACGGAGACGATATGGTCCCTCTACCGCGTTTTACTACCGTTTGCGAAAAGCCAATTACTGATCTGCTTGACGAAGACAAAATCGCCAAGCTAATCGAAAGGACCCGCAAAGGCGGCATCGAAATCGTGAATCTGCTCGGTTACAGTGCTTATCACGCCCCCGCCGCCGGCACCGTTCAAATGGCTGAAGCTATCTTGAAAGACAAAAAGGAGCTTATCTGCTGCTGCGCTTACTGTGACAGTGAATACAGCGTCGGCGGTTTTTTTATCGGCGTCCCTGCTATTCTCGGCAGAAACGGCGCAGAGAAGATTGTTGAGCTTGATTTAAACGATTCCGAAACAGCCGACTTTGAAAAATCTCTCAACCACGTAAAACAGCTCACCGCAAAAGTCGACACCCTCTTGTAATCTTCTTCAGAGTTGTCATCCTGAGCTCTGTCGTGACTGCAACAAGGAAGAAAGAACCTTATTGAAAACTTCGTGTAGCTCCTCAAATAAAGGGTCTATACCAGCAGCACCTTTATCCCTGCAAACATTTTCAAAATCCTCAGCCTGTTTCTTCAGTGATTCCATCTTAACCTGTCTGGCCAGGCCATGCAGCTTGTGGGCGCAGAAGACCAATTTATCGTTATCCTTTGCCCGCATAGCCTCTTCAAGACCATTCAACATTTTCGGTGCTTCCTGAGCGAAGTGGTCAATAACTTCCAAAGCAAACTCTTCGCTGCCATATGCTCCAATTAAGGTAGCTAAATCAACCGCATTTTCACTATCCAAGGCATGTTCAGTCTGGTTCGTTTTGTCACGTGAGTCGACGAAACAATTCTGTTCATTTCGGGATTCGTCTGTCCGTGACCTTTGCTCATTGCATTCATAGTCTTTCATAGGCGCCTTCCCGTGAAACGTAGAATTTCCCAAATCATCAGGTAAAGATGTCATTATGCCACCCTTTCTTAATACGGCTTACAATAAGTCTCTGGCGTCCAAAGTAATGTATGTTCTTAGATACCCTCACATCTTAATTATTGTCGTAATGCAGATTATAAAAGCTGATTTTCAAACACCCGTTTACTCTTTACTGCCAGCATATCCTTTTTTATTACTCCCCCAGAACAAACTGAACAGAATTATTAATCCCAGAATCTATTAACATTTAACATTTCGGAATAATCAAACTGAGACTTAAATGAAAAGCAGATGTATGGATTGATAGCATTCTTCCGCCAGGCCGGAGAATGTCTGCATCGTTGCGATATCAACTCAGTCTTTCAAAATGATGGCCTTAAGAAAGAGGACACCGAGCGTTAAGTCCTGTGCGTAATTATTTTGTTTTCCATTCCCTCAGTTCTCCTCGGCCAATTCTTTGCCCTATCTAACAGTAAAATAAGCTCGACATATTAGGACGTAAGGCAAAGACACTTTTTCTACAGCAATTTCTTCTGTTCTTAAAGGTGTTTTTTTTTACGTTTGAGCGGCGATTTTCCTGGTCCTATATTTTACGCAGTGTCCTATATGGGAATTCCCGAAAACGCCCTCGGGGTATAACCGATATAGCACTAATGAGAAATTGTATTTAATTCTCTTAGATAGTTTTAAATTGAGACCCAATAAGAATATATAAATGACACTAAGTATCATACGGAATGATCTTTAGGCACACCAGCGTTCATATGGCTATGGGGGGCTTTCCGTGGCTTGTCAGAGCGGAAAATGGAATCGCAAATGGGAAAGCTCCTCCGTTTGGCAGTGGCTGTAATATTTATCCTGAGAGCGGATAGTTCCACACACCCCGCCAAAACAGAAGCGAAAGCTACACATACACAATCAGACCTTCCTGAGGATACCAGCCAGAAATTGCTCGTCAAGAAAATCAAGGTAAGCGGTAATACTCTGGTATCAGCGGCCGAGCTATCGGAAAATCTACCTGCGGCCTTTACCGTCTCTGCACAAAAAGAACGGACAACTGACGAGCAATTCTACGATTCCCGGGTTTTACACGAGATAATTCTCGTGCAGGATCAGGAATGCGAAGTTCCCAAGAAAACCATTCAAGGTTCAATCCAGTACCTGCTATCGGTGTATCAAGAGATAAGAAAAGTCATCTTTCATAAAAGTTGAGATAATGAATATTAGAGGCCAAACAAAATTTTCTAACAGACGAATCGGCATTCATCTTACGATATACTGCCTAATATTTAACCTCCATATACGGGCTGTTTTAGCAGGTCCTGAAGGAGCACAGGTCGTGAACGGTCAGGCCAGTTTCCAGCAAAGTGGCTACAACACCGCCATAACTGCCTCCGACAAAGCGATAATAAACTATAGCAGCTTCGATATTGCGCAACCAGAGACTGTCGAGTTTATCCAACCCAGCAGCAGTGCTTCAGTGCTAAACAGGATACTGTCGGAGAACCCGACAAATATTAACGGCACTCTACTGGCTAATGGGAGGGTTTTCTTCGTTAATCCGGCAGGTGTCTATATCGGCAGTGGGGCTCGGATTAATGTTGCCCAGCTGGTTGCTTCATCCCTTAACATATCGAACCTCGATTTTATAAATGGACGATACAATTTCGCCGACGGTACCGGCTCTGTAATAAATAGTGGAGATATTTCTGCGGAAAAGGTCCACCTCATCGGTAAGCAAGTAGCCAATTTCGGAAATATAATCTGTC
>Ga0307431_1000890_pt1 | contig 18355 bp, 10 predicted proteins | sample SalMarWE160170MG_FD_202155 | JGI IMG/M metagenome (GOLD analysis project Ga0307431, IMG submission 202155) | Salt marsh sediment microbial communities from the Plum Island Ecosystem LTER, Massachusetts, United States - WE1603-170 | ecosystem: Environmental > Aquatic > Marine > Intertidal zone >...
CCTCGGTATCTGACACCGCCACCAAGGACTGGACTTATACCCCTGAAGCCACGACATTAGAGCTTTTGCCCGCGACAGGCGAAAATCCCGTGGACACGACCCATGACCTTAGGGCCACGGTGAGGGACCAATTCAATAATGTGATGGCAGGCGTGGATGTAACCTGGGGCATAAGCGGCGTGGGCTCCTTCTCCGACACACCAGAGAGCCAAACCGATATTAATGGCGAGGCAGATGCCGTGATTACCTCGAGCGAGCCTGGAACAAGCACGGTAACATGTGAAGTGACAGGCAAATCCTCGGTATCTGACACCGCCACCAAGGACTGGACTTATACCCCTGAAGCCACGACATTAGAGCTTTTGCCCGCGACAGGCGAAAATCCCGTGGACACGACCCATGACCTTAGGGCCACGGTGAGGGACCAATTCAATAATGTGATGGCAGGCGTGGATGTGACCTGGGGCATAAGCGGCGTGGGCTCCTTCTCCGACACACCAGAGAGCCAAACCGATATTAATGGCGAGGCAGATGCCGTGATTACCTCCAGCGAGCCTGGAACAAGCACGGTAACATGTGAAGTGACAGGCAAACCCTCGGTATCTGACACCGCCACCAAGGACTGGACTTATACCCCTGAAGCCACGACATTAGAGCTTTTGCCCGCGACAGGCGAAAATCCCGTGGACACGACCCATGACCTTAGGGCCACGGTGAGGGACCAATTCAATAATGTGATGGCAGGCGTGGATGTGACCTGGGGCATAAGCGGCGTGGGCTCCTTCTCCGACACACCAGAGAGCCAAACCGATATTAATGGCGAGGCAGATGCCGTGATTACCTCCAGCGAGCCTGGAACAAGCACGGTAACATGTGAAGTGACAGGCAAACCCTCGGTATCTGACACCGCCACCAAGGGCTGGACTTCTGTGGCGACATACGACCTCACCATGGCAGCAGACCCCGCGGTAGGTGGCACAGCAACTGATTTGACCAATGAATCACCTTATGCAGAAGGTACAGAAGTCAGCATAAAGGCGGAAGCCAACGAGGGCTACGAGTTTGTGAACTGGACGGCGCCAGCGGGTGGATTCGACGATGCGAGTGCAGCAGATACTACCTTCACCATGCCGGCTGCAGATGTAACCGTCACCGCTAACTTCGAACTGGTTTCAGAGGTTCCGATGATTACCACACAAGCCGCCACCGAGGTCAGATACTTATTTTCCACAGTGAATATGAACTACATTGTGGGGAATAACTACAGCCAAGTCGAAGTGCGCTTTGCCTATAAGAAATCCACCGACGCAGAGTGGTCTTATACTGCCTGGGTGTCTAAAACAGCAGATGGCAGCCATGACAAGATGCTTACCGGGCTTGACTCCGATACTAATTATGATTTCAAAGCCCAGCTTAAGTATGACGACATTGTGAATGGCGAAACTGCGATTGAAGGTGCTATCCTTCAATTCACCACATTACCCATTGAAGGTTGTTTCATTGCTACCGCAGCCTACGGAACTCCCAGCGCTGAGGAGATCGATGTGTTGCGAGAGTTCCGGGATGCGGTGCTGCTGGAAAGCGCCGTGGGCTCTCAATTTGTCGCCCTGTACTACCAGCTCAGTCCTCCTGTAGCGGAATTCATAGCCGGAAATGAGCTTTTGAGGACTATGGTCAGGGAGCTCCTTGTTGACCCCATTGTTTGGGTTGTTGAAGCTACGGGGGATATATGGCAGAACTAGGGAAGTGTAAAGTACTGTGTTATATGGAGGACTTTGCCTATTGGTACACGGTGTGTGAGGCACCCGTCCTAGCATAAGGCATTATATTTGCTATAGTAAAGAGCCGGCCGTGCCGCTCAATGTCAGGTACGGTTGGCTCTTTTATTGTTGTTGTCTCCTGTCAAGGCAGAGAGCTGCAAAATGGGTACCGCTGAAGGTATGTGAGCTGTCCACCGAGAATACCTGGAGAGGTGACGGCGGGAGTTTGAGCTACTCCCGCCGCCTATATTGAAAGGAAAGGAGGTAAGTAGAGAGAAAGGTGGTTAGTTGCTCCCTTATATTCCATATACTAGCCATACCAAGCCTTGCTTAGCAATAGCTTCATTCGTGTTGTAGTAAATCATACTTGATATATTAATAGAAGAATAACACTTGTTTAAAGGGATGTCAAGGGTTTAAATCTTCTAATATCTAACCAAAAACTATTATGATTTGGCCTGATTAAGACTTCAACAGGAAGAAATCCAGGCTATGAAAAAATAGATAAGCATATTCGCGGTGTCATTCAAGGGTCTTCCCCTAATGTCATTGCGAGCGAAGCGTGGCAATCTCTATTGCCTTCACCGAGATTGCTTTGGCTGGCTCCGCCAGCCTCGCAATGACAGGGGGGAATGTGTCATTGCGAGGCCCGACTTGTCGGGGCGTGGCAATCCCTGACAATTCTCAATCTTGGAGGCTGGAGTACGCATAAGAGTAAAATTTGCTATAATCTAAAGTGGGAGAGTGAGGTGTCTAAGATACTGGACAAAATAAATGCCCCCAGTGATGTTAAGGGGCTAAACCAAGATGAACTAGCTGAACTTTGCTCCGAACTCAGAGAGTTATTGGTAAGCCAAGTTAGCCAAAATGGAGGGCATCTAGCATCCAGTCTGGGAGTGGTGGAGCTTACTGTTGCCCTGCACCGGGTATTTGATAGCCCGAAAGACAAGATAATCTGGGATGTGGGACACCAAAGTTACGTTCATAAGCTATTAACAGGAAGAAGGGAGCAATTTCCCTCCCTTCGCCAATACCAGGGACTCTCAGGATTTCCTGATAGAGATGAAAGTCCTCACGATGCTTTCACTACGGGACACGGTGGCACATCCGTTTCAGCAGCTTTGGGCATGGCTCTGAGCCGCGACCTTACTGGCGACGATCACCACGTGGTAGCTGTCATCGGCGATGGGTGTCTTACCTGTGGCATGACTTACGAAGCACTGAATCACGCCGGGCATTTGGAGACAAGGCTTATTGTGGTGCTCAATGACAACGGCATGTCCATTTCGCCCACAGTAGGAGCGCTAGCCAAGCGGCTAAATGTAATACGAATAACCAGTCCTTATATACAGGCTAAAGAACAGACGTATCGGTTACTGTCACTCTTGCCCGGAGGAAAGAGGCTGCGGCGGGCACTGCACCGGCTTAAGGAAGGAGCCAAGGCGGTAGTCATGCCCAGCATAATGTGGGAACAGCTTGGCTTTACTTACCTCGGTCCGGTAGATGGTCATAACATTGCTGAACTGGAAAAAGCTCTAACTCGAGCCAGGAATTACTCCAGGCCGGTCATTGTCCATGCCTTGACCACGAAGGGCAAGGGTTACAAACCAGCAGAGGATAATCCCACTCGCTTCCACGGTCTATCCCCTAAAAGCGAGAGCTTGAGCACAACGCCTACTTATAGTCAAATATTTGCTCAAACAGTCGGGGGACTGCTCAGGAACAATCCCAGCGTGGTAGTGATAAGCGCTGCCATGGTTGAAGGCAATAGCCTATCTCCTCTGGTCAAGGAGTTTCCTCAACACATCTATGATGTAGGGATTTCTGAGCAGCATGCAGTTACCTTAGCCGCCGGTCTAGCTACTCAGGGCTTTATACCTGTTGTAGCTATATATTCTACCTTCTTGCAGCGTGCCTTTGACCAAATATTGCACGATGTTTGTCTCCCTGATTTGCCTGTTATTTTTGCCCTCGACCGCAGCGGCATTGTCGGAGAGGATGGCAAAACACATCAAGGGCTATTCGATTTATCCTATCTTAGTTTGATGCCTAATATGATTGTTTGCGCACCTAAGGACGAGAATGAACTTCAAGACCTGCTCTATACTGCCCTCACCGCAGGGCATCCTATGGCAATTCGTTATCCTCGGGGTCGGGGAACAGGCGTTCCCCTGGTCACTGAGCTTCATCAAATTCCTATAGGCAAAGCTGAGATAATAAAGCAAGGTGAAGATATAGTCATAATAGGCATCGGCTCTACTGTCATGCCTTCTCTGGAAGCAGCGGAACATTTAGCTCTTCGGGGCATTGATGCTATGGTAATTAATGCCCGATTCGCCAAGCCTTTGGATACAGAGCTTATTTTGGATGTCGCCAACCATACCCAAAAGGTGGTCATAGTAGAGGAGAATGTTCTTAGCGGTGGCTTTGGTGCCGCGGTGCTGGAGCTGCTGGAAAAGGCTGAAGCCTCAGATATTAAAGTGAAGCGATTAGGCATTCCTGACGAATTCGTAACCCATGGAAAGCAAGATTTTCTTCGCTCTCACTACCATCTGGATGCTCTGGGAATAGCAAAAGAATGTTCTGATTTCCTGGCTCACATCCAAACGAAGACAGGAGGAGAGTCCCACACCACTATCCTTAATAGTAACTTCTAGATCAGGCCAACCCTGCGAATCTCTTGGCACAATTATACTTAACTGCATAAACTTTTAAAATCCTAAGCACTAAATCCTAAACAAATTCAAATGACCAAATTCAAAATCCAAAACCGTTTTGAACATTTGAGGTTTGAATTTTGAGCTTGCTTAAGGTTTAAGATTTCGGATTTCGGATTTTCATCTCAGGGCGGCGATTTCTTATTATCCTGAGCCATTCGCTTGAGCTCATAAAGCTTGGTGATTGCTTCCAGAGGGGACATGGAATCGATGTCAAGCCGGCTAATTTCATCAGCTAATATGGAGTCTTTTGGGAAAAGAGGAATCTGGAGCGATGCTTTATGGCGAGGGGCTTTGCCCTTTTTAGCGGTGTGGCTCTCAAGTTCAGATAAGACTTCCTGAGCTCGGACGATTACCGATTTGGGCAGGCCGGCTAGCTGGGCCACGTGGATGCCATAGCTCCTGTCGGTGCCCCCGGGGACAATCTTATGTAGAAAGATAACTTTGTCTCCTTCCTCCGCCACCGCCACATTGAAGTTTTTCACTCTGGGCAGGATACCAGCCAGTTCCACCAATTCGTGATAATGAGTGGCAAAAAGAGTCTTCGTCCCAAGCTCAGGATGGTTGTGGATGAACTCGGCTACTGCCCAGGCAATGGAAAGCCCGTCATAGGTGGAAGTGCCCCGCCCAATTTCATCTAGGATGATAAAGGAGCGAGGGGTAGCATTATTCAGGATATTTGCCGCCTCGGTCATCTCCACCATAAAAGTGGATTGGCCAGCAGCCAGGTCCTCCTGTGCTCCAATGCGAGTGAAGATGCGGTCAACAATCCCAACATTCGCTGAATCGGCGGGGATAAAGCCTCCTATCTGAGCTAAGAGGATGATTAAGACTACCTGCCTGAGGTAGGTAGACTTTCCTGACATGTTGGGACCGGTAAGTATGATAAGCTGATTATCCTTGTTACATAAATAAGTGTCGTTAGGAACAAAATTATCGCTGCCTATGCTCTGTTCCACAATAGGGTGGCGCCCTCCCTTGATGTCAATGACATCATCGTTGGTCAGCGTTGGACGGACGTAACCATTACGTGCTGCCACCTCAGCAAGGCTGGAGAGGGCGTCAATTTGAGCAATGGCTCCGGCGGTGGCCAAAATTTGCCCCCCGACAGCGCTTATCTGCTGGCAAAGTTGCCGGAAAATGGCGGCTTCCAGGTCAGCAATTTTCTCCTGAGCATTGAGAATCAGCGATTCATACTCCTTAAGTTCGGGGGTGAAGAACCTTTCCGCTTCCGCTAGAGTTTGCTTACGAATATAATCAGAAGGAACTAAGCTGAGGTTAGCCCTGGATACCTCGATATAATAGCCAAATACCCGGTTGTAGCCTACTTTCAGGGATTTAATCCCTGTGCGCTGTCTTTCCCTTTGCTCCAGGCCAGCAAGATATTGCTTAGCCTGCCGGGAGTTATGTCGGATTTCATCCAGCTCAGGGGAGAAACCTTCCCTTATTACACCACCTTGCTCTAAATCTCCCGGCTCATCGGCAATAGCCCTTGCAATTAAGTCCACGATGTCGGGGCAGGGCTTAAGTTCGGCGCTTAGCCAATTTATGGCGTCACTGTCTGCCATCGCCGCTTTCAAGTTTGGCACCTTCTCTAAACTGGCGCGGAGCGTTATCAACTCTCGGGGCATGATTCTGCCACTACTAACCCGGTTAACCAGCCTCTCCAGGTCGGCAATATCTGATAAAAGAGAGATAACTTTCTGGCGAGCCAGACTATCTTGATGGAACCAGGCAACCGCCTCTTGCCGTCGGTTCAATATAGCGAGGTCCAGAAGGGGATGTCCTAGCCAGTTCTTGAGCAGCCTGCCACCCATAGCTGTCTTGCTCAGGTCAATGATGGAGAGGAGGGAATGTCCGGTTTCTCCCCACCTGCCGCCCTGAAAGAGTTCCAGATTGCGGATGGTCTGGCCATCGAGGGTCATAAAGGAATCTGTAGAATAGGTAGCAAGTTTGCTTAGCTGGGGCAGAGTTTCCTTCTGTGTTTCCTTGACATAATGTATCAATGCTCCTGCAGCCCTTATAGCCAAAGGCAAACGGGCACAGCCATAGCCTTCCAGGCTAGCCACGGCGAAATGTTCCTGCAAAGCTTCCTGGGCGATCTCTAAATCAGACCAGTAGTCGTCATGTCGGCTTATGGTGAACGGCAGTTGAGCATAATCGGCGGCACCTTCGGGAATAAGAATTTCGCTGGGCTGAAGTCGCTCCAATTCAGGCATGACTCTTTCAGTAGGAAGCTGAGTAGTGGCGAACTCGCTCGTGGTTATATCAACATAGGCGATTCCCGCTTCCTCGCCTTCAATCACCAGGCTGGCTAAATAGTTGTTGCTCTTACTTTCGAGCAGATTGGGCTCGACCACTGTCCCCGGCGTCACCACCCGAATGACGTCCCTCTCCACCAGTCCCTTGCCTGGAGGAGTAAGCTGCTCGCAGATAGCCACTTTATGACCGCGGTTGATGAGCTTAGCCAGATAGTTATCCAAAGCGTGATGGGGTATTCCTGCCATGGGTATCCTCTGCCCCTTGCCCATCTCCCGGGAAGTCAGGACAACGTCCAGCTCTCGCGAAGCGACTTTGGCATCTTCATCGAAGGTCTCATAGAAGTCGCCTAAGCGGAAGAAAACTATAGCCTCGGGATACTTCTGCTTAACCCTGAGATACTGCTTTCTAAGAGGTGTTACAGTCATTTATGTTATTTTACTAGCTCTTCAGCAACATATAAAGTGGGAGCAAACATTGGGGGAGAGAGTTCAACAAAAACAGCCGGAGGATTATAATGCTGAGTTAGCAGGGAGTTAAAACCGCATCTTTTCTATTAACAATGGAAGGGAAATTGGTATATACTGAGGTTAGGTGAAATAATAAAGAACCATCAGGATTTGCAGAAGGAGGTGAATAATGAGACTACCTGCCTTTGAAATAGAGCAAAATGGAAAAAAATTCTACGCCGGTTACATGCTGGCTCAACAACTCTGTGACGAGAAAAGAGTGAAGGCTGATGCTTGGTCGCCGGGTAACCGTGAAGGTTACCAAAGGAGACTGGATTTGGTCAGGGCCAGGTTATTTGCTAAATACGTTGCAAATCCGGATAACATTTCTCCCCCGGCAGTCTTGTTAAGCGTCCGAGAATCTGTTGAATTCAGATCCAAAGACGGAAAGTATGGAATTTTGAGCATACCCGACAGCTCGATATTATATGAAGTAGACGGTCAACACAGAATCGGAGGCGTAAGGGAAGCCGTAAGGAGGGACCAAATTGACTCTGATTTTGCTTTGCCAGTTATCATAATATGCCCTGTAAAGCTAGGAGAAAAGGAGGCAGCGAATCCGCGTTTTTGTGAAGCTAAACAGTTCGTTGTTATAAACCGTACACAAAAGACGGTTCGATCCGACCTCTCAGACAGATTTATTGCCAGACTCGCACCTGAACAAAGGCAAGAACTTGAGGTATTGGGGGCAGTAGAGACGCTAGAGAGAACTCAAGCAGCTGTTCAAATTGCAGATAAGTTGAATCATAAAGCAAGGGCTCCATGGGAACATAGAATTAAGCTCCCGGGTAAAAAGGGAGGCGGCGTTAGCCAAAGAGCGTTCACAAACTCCCTGGAACCTGTCCTTAAAGATCCGATACTCAAAACTCTTGAATACGATGAACTCATTGATGCCTTAGCTCAATATTGGACTGCATGGAGGAACCACTGTCCGAGGGCTTTTGACGAGCCACAGCACCATGTTATCCAAAAAACCATAGGCTTATCAGTTTTACATGAACTCTTTATAGAAGCTGCAAAGTTGCTTAAAAGTCGTCATAAGGATTGGACGCAGGATAATTTTTATGGGGTTCTGGACAAAATGACAAGAGGAGTTAGCGATGAATTCTGGCATTCTCGTGGGGAAGCTGCTAGGGGTGGAAGTAGCAAGGCGGTATTGAGGAGTCTTTCGGGAAGGCTTCGAGCGAATTTTCTGGCATCTAATTGGAAGTTTTAGATACTTTGATTCTAACTCGGCAATGAGATAGTGTTTGAACGGGACGCAGCCGGAAGAAAACGGTAGCCTCGGCATATTTCTGCTTAACTCTGAGATACTGCTTTCTAAGAGGCGTTACGGTCATCTATGTTATTTTACTAGCTCTTCAGCAGCATATAAAGTCAGGCTTATTGGCAACGTCGCCTGTCATTGCGAGGGGAGCGAAGCAATCTCATGATGAAGAGACAGCAAAGAATCTCAAGACCATTCACTGCCGTTCAAGTTGACGAGCAAACGCCCTGTATAAAGGTTTCAACAAAAACAGCCAAAGGACTATAATGCTGATGTAGCGGAGGAGTTAGAAGCCGACTCCTTACTAAAGGGAAGAAAATTTCGTATACGCTGAAATTAGAGCAATATCATCTAATCGCAATAAGAGAAAAGTTAGGACTCCAAAATGAAGGATGTAATAAGTCAGTTTGAAAATAAATTACTCGAAGCTCTGGAATTTAAATACAAAAGTTTACCTGAACAAATAAGGGCCAGTTTAATTGAAACAAGCTTTGTAAAAGCGATGGATGTAGAGCAGTTCTATGACTTGTATTTAGGGAATGGTGTTTACCCACAAGAGAGAATCAAAAAACTGATTTACCAATTGTTCGACATAAAGATTGAAATGTTCTACATCATAGAACTAGACATTGGATTGTATAATCATCTTATTTATAACATTGGTTTTGATAAGAGCAATATAGATGAATTTCCTTACATAGCTCTTAGAAAACTTTCTCTCGACCAGACTTTGATTATTAAAAGCCGAATCCTATGGGAAAGAGTTATGAATTTTATATATTATCTAGAGACAGGGGAGGATTTAGACAAAATAATACGCGGGTCAAAGAAGAAGTCTAAGAAGGCCCACTTCTTTGATTTTATAAAGAATACGAAATGGTCATACTTGGAGGAATATAGGAATTATATCGAATGGTTTGATAATAAATTAAGAGCACCTGAAGTACATAAAGGTTCAACTTTAAGGAGGAATTTTCAAACAAGCAGGGCTGCTCCTGACCGCAAAACATTGGGATTAATAAATATTGTAAATAATAGCATATGGACTAACTTGCTAGAGATTATCCAAGGAGGTGAACCTTCATCAAGATTTTGGACTATTGATATGGAGGTGTCAGAGGAAATTGAAATTTTCGTTGAAGAAGAATTCCGGGGGTTGGTGGACGAGGGCTGGGCGAGGAGGATAGCTCAAACTGTCCTTAAGGCTGAAGGGGTGGCTCCTCCCTATGAGGTGAGCCTGGTTTTCACCGATTCCGAGACGGTACAACAACTTAACCGAGACTACCGGGGGGTGGATGAGCCTACGGATGTGCTGGCCTTCGGCATGCTTCCCCAGAAGGAAGCCGCTGATTCCTTCGCTCTCCCTCCTGATGGCGTAACTCGCCTGGGAGAGGTAATCATCTCCTATCCTCAAGCGGTAGAACAAGCCAGAGAACAAGGGCACGCGACCGAAAAAGAGCTGGCGTTGCTTATTATCCATGGGATACTTCACCTCTTGGGCTATGACCATGAAGAACCCGAGGAAGAAAGCAAGATGAAGGAAAGGGAAAAAGTACTCTTGGAGAAATGCTTGCCCTATTAGAAGCTCCCAGTAATGAAGCAATATCCAGGGTGGCGGTAGCTCTGGGGTCAAGGGGTACGCTTCAAACCATGACCATGGCTGCTATGGATGTTGATGCTTTCATTGGCGGTCTCAAGAAATAGAAGTAACCGTTGGTTACCCGCTTGTGCTATCAACTTTCAAGGCTGATAATGTAAAGCTGCTCAGTCCTGTGGATTTAGGGTTTAGAGTAGTTGAGGACTACGGTTTGTGTGGGGGTGGGCAGGGACGATGAAGTAATCGAGAGCTTGGGCTTTGCTTCTAGCTCCCGGATCCTCATTTTATCCAGGAATTTGTCCACAGGACTGAACTCGCCATTGAACGCCTCTGTCTTATAGTGCATGGGGATGACAATAGGAGGCTCTAATTGCCTTACTATTTCTACAGCCGTGTCAACAGGTATAGTAGATACCTCCCCGGTAGGCAAAAATAGTATATCAATATCTCCTATTTCTTCTACTAGTTGTGGCCCCAGGGGATGCCCCAGGTCACCTAGGTGACATAAAGTTATTCCATCTATCTCAATAACATAAATGGTATTTTTTCCTTTCAATTCTCCCTTCTTATCATCGTGGAAGGTGGCAACTCCTGTGATGAATATTCCCCCTATTTCATATTCCCCGGGCCTTTTTATTTGTTTAGGCTCATTGGCGACGCCTTCGATATAGCTATGGCCGGGGTGGAAATGGCTCATTGTCACTATGTCCGCCTCAGGTTCACCCAGGCGGTAGCCCAAGTCAGGATGACATGGGTCTGTTATGATGGTTTTTTCTTTCCCTTTAATCAGGAAGCAGGAATGCCCCAGCCAGGTAATTTCCATCAGAGTCTACAGGATACCCCTTGTAATGGAAATAGTCAAATACAGGGCAATTGACAAAAACCAGTATAGTGGTTAACATTTAGAAAATGAAGGTTAACGAAACGGAGAAGCAAATATTGAAATCTCTTCGAGAGTGTGGTGGTTATCTTTCCGGTGAGAAACTTTCTAACCAGCTTGGCACCTCCAGGGTTTCTATCTGGAAGCATATTCGCAGCTTAAAAGAGGACGGCTATATAATAGAGGCCTCGCCTATTGGGTACAGGCTGGTTTCCTCTTCAGATTTGCTGTTTCCTTACGAATTTCCCGGTTTAGAAGAAAGAATCCACTACTTTCCAGAGATTGGCTCGACCATGGATGTAGCAAGGGAGTTAGCTAAAAAGGGAGCAGGGGAGGGGACAATCGTGATTGCTGAAGCCCAGACTCGTGGGCGGGGAAGGTTGAGCCGGGAATGGCTCTCACCGGAGGGGGGGATTTACTTCACGCTTATTTTTCGCCCCAGGATAAGTCCCGCATATGCTTCCAGGATAAACTTGATGGCCTCTGTTGCCGTGGCAACTACAATTAGAAAGCTCTTTGGGTTAAAGGCCGAATTAAAATGGCCCAATGACGTCTTGATTGAAGGCAGGAAGATGTGTGGCATACTGGCTGAAATGGATGCTGAAATGGATGTTGTAAACTTTGTGAATGTCGGGATAGGTATAAACGCCAATACCTCTATTCCCCAGTTTGAAAAAACGGTGACCTCCTTAAAGGATGCATTAGGAAGGGAAATCTCTAGGAAGGAATTCTTAAGCGTATTGTTAATGGAGATAGAGCGACAGCAGCCTCTGTTAATGAAAGCAGATTTACTCCAAGAATGGAAGAAAATCTCTGTGACATTAAATAAGGATGTAAGGATAGTAGCACCAGGTGAGGTGATAGTAGGGCGGGCAATCGACATTGATACCACCGGAGCATTGATAGTAAAGGAGAGGAATGGCTCTTTGAAGAAGGCAATGGCCGGTGATTGTATTCACTTGAGGGAAGAGGCGCCAAATACTGATATAGGAGCAGTCAGCCGTCAGCATTCAGTATGAAGCTGATGGATGAAAGCTATACATCGTTGTGAGATGTTACAACTAATTATCATTGCCGTCTATTTTCTCGCCATAATTGGCATAGGGGTATGGAGTAAGCGGAGATCAGGAAGCCAAAATGGCTTCTTCGTTGCCCACCGCCGGGGAACTCTGCTCCTTATCACCGGCTCACTTGTAGCCACTGCGGTGGGAGGTTCAGCAACCGTGGGGATGGCGGGCCTGGGGTTCAAGCAAGGTTTGACAGGTGCTTGGTGGCTTCTTGTTGGCTCCATCGGACTCGTGCTTCTGGGGGTTTTCTTCGCCAGGAAAGTAAGAGGCGCTGCGCTTTATACTCTTCCAGAACTGGTAGAAAGGCAGTATGACCGCCGTATGAGTTTGGCGGCTTCTATTCTTATTGTTATCGCTTGGGTGGGGGTGGTGGCAGGACAAATCGTTGCTGCCGGGACAGTTTTATCTATCTTGGGAATAGGTTCTGTTGCTTTCTGGATGACTGTCTTTACTATAGTTTTTGTAGCTTATGCTATTCTGGGGGGTCAGTTCTCGATTATCCGTACCGATATTTTCCAGGCAGTGATTCTTTTCCTTGGGATTTTTGCTGCTTTGGCACTGGTTTTCTCACAAGTAGGAGGACTTGATGGGTTGAAAGCCTCTCTACCCCCGGGTTATTTCTCTTTTCCAACAAGCCCCGAGTTCGATTGGAAGATGCTCTTATCCTTTTTGATTCTCGTCGGAGCCACTTACGTGGTGGGACCTGACATGTATTCTCGACTTTTCTGTGCTAAAGGAGAGAAAACGGCCCAGCGATCAGCCATCTTGTCGGCATTTCTTTTTATTCCCCTGGCTTTTGCCATCATCTTTATAGGGATGAGCGCCAAAGTTTTATATCCGGAGATAGCTGCCGAAGGAGCCTTCTCTCAAGTAATAACCAGTGTGCTTTCCCCCGGTTTAAGTGGACTGATTCTTGCCGCCCTGGTCGCAGCGCTCATGTCCTCAGCGGATACCTGCCTGCTTACCCAGAGTGTCATTTTAACCGAGGATATAATTAAGCGAGTTTACCCTGCGCTTGACGAAAGGAAAACCATCTTACTAACTCGCTTAAGCCTAGTCGGGTTAGGTCTGGTGGCGTTGGGTCTGGCTTTGGCCTTAGAAGGGGTGATTTCATCTCTTCTTTTCGCTTACACTATATTCACTTGTGGCTTGGTTGTTCCGGTGGTCGCTGGGTTTTACAAAGAGAAGCTAAAAGTGACTCCGCAAGGTGCCCTGGCTGCCCTCATAGGTGGTGGGGTAGTAGGTTTGATGGGAAAAATCCCGGGTCTTGACATTCCCCTCAAAGGAGACCTTGGCCTCATAGGCTTTGCTGTAAGTGCGGTACTCCTTTTCGGAGTGAGCTTCCTCACCAGAAAGAGATAGTCTACAAGGTATAAAACTGGCCTTGCCTACTGGGGTGGTGTCTCACACACCTTGTACCAGTAGGCAAGCTTCTTTGTATAATGGGGCACTCTACATCACGCTATTTCTGCCATATATCCTCTGTAGCTTCAACAACCCAAACAATGGGGTCAACCAGGAGCTCCCTGACCAGAGTCCTCAAGAAGCTACTTCCTGATATGAAATCCGCGACAGGGGGACTAAGCTGGTAGTACAGGGCGACAAATTGAGAGCCCACGGTGCTTTCCAGCAACACGACATCTCGGAACTCTCGCAACACATCAATCTGTTCCGCAGTCGGAGTTCCGTAGGCTGCGGTGGCAATAAAACAACCTCCGGAGGGTGATGGGGTTGATGATTTGTCTGTAGTGAATTGAAGGGGAGTACCCTCCATAGTGTCGTTATATTTAAGCCGGGCTGTGAACTCATACTCGGTGTTGGAGTCAAGCTCGGTGAGCGACTCAGCATGTGTGCCAGCTGTTGTTTTAGACACCCAGTCAGTATAGGACCAAGCCGAGTCAGCGGAATTCTTGTAGGCAAAGCGCACTTCCACCTGGCTGAAGCCCCCCACAGTATAGTTCATATTCAAAGTGGCTGAGCTGGCGCTGACCCCGGTGGCGGCTTGTGTGGTAACCATTGGATCTTCTGGAGGCGGCGGTAGCTCCTCAAACTCGGCCGTGATGGAATAGTCGCCGTTCATGGTGATATTGGTTGAGGCGGCCTCGACATCAGCAATGATGCTCACATTGCCAGTCCACTCGACAAACTGGTAGCCCTCCTCAGCCTCGGCCACCAGGTCAACTATCTCTCCATCGTCATAGGTAAACACTCCCTCACCAGGCTCGGTTACCGAGCCTCCTTCCGTGCTGTTGGTGGTGAGGTCATACTGCCTGACAAACTCGGCTGTGATGGGATAGTCGCCGTTCATGGTGATATTCGTCGAGGCGGCGTTGACATCGGCAATGGTGCCCACATCGCCGGTCCAGTTGATAAACTCGTAACACGCATCAGCCTCGGCTATCAAATCAACTACCGTTCCCTCAGCATAGGTAAACACTCCCTCGCCAGGTGTGGTTACCGAGCCTCCTTCCGTACTGCTGGTAGTGAGGTCATATTGCTTGACAAACTCGGCTGTGATGATGTAGTCGCCGTTTATGGTGATATTCGTCGCGGCGGCGTTGACATCAGCAATGGTGCCCACATCGCCGGTCCAGTTGATAAACTCATAACACGCATTTGCCTCGGCTACTAGGGCAACCACCGCTCCCTCATCATAGGTAAACTTCCCCTCGCCAGGCTCGGTTATCGAGCCTCCTCCCGTGCTGGAGGTGGTGAGGTTGCATAGTGCTGGTCTAACCGCTATGGTAAAGGCAACCCATTGCTCCGATACTGGAATAGTGAAAGCACCCGGGTCTTCCGATGCAGCAACAAGCGCCCTGCGGGCTGAGTGTATTCGGCAACTCTGCTGCGAGTCAGCAGACAGTGTACTTGTCCCATCTGTATAACTAGCTGGGTAAGCCGTAGTTCCCGACTGGTTTCCTCGGTCCTGCCCCGCCACAGCTATCCAGAGGGTGTCTGCTGCATCCCATCCGGCCGGGTCAAGAGAAGCCGGGTCTGGCGCCGTGCTTGTGCCGGTTACAGCTGTGGAAATCTCTGGCGAGGTTGTGCCATGCCAGTCTGTAATCCTGTAGACCTGTGCCGCCGCCTGCTCAACGCCGGAGGTTGCAAAATTAACCGTCGTGCCATCCTCATCCCCTGCTGCAATTTTATAATAAACAGAGCATCTGACTCTTATCCCGTTGGCATTTGATGCCAGTGCAGTCCATCCGGTGGGTGTAGTTACTGTGTCGTTCCCGTCATTGGTGAAAAGGACAATCAGCAAATCGCCCGCATCAACCGTTGCTGGCATATCGACATAATGGTCTATTGTATTAGTGCCAAATGCTGTTTCGGTTACTGAAGCCACTACTGGCGCTGCCAGCACCGGCACCGCCGTCACCAGACTGAAGCTCACCACCAGCACCAGTGCAACTACTAAATGAGTTACTTTGCTATGCCATTTTGTTTTACTCATATTTCCCTTTATTTCTATAGGCATATGCAATGCCCCCTAAGCCTAATTGAATGTAGTCTATGAGACATTCGCTTCCTCGTCAATCACCCATTAGTAACCCTACTTTCGTAGGGGAGATGCTTGTCCCCTTTCAATTTGCGGGGGAGCACACAAGGGGCTCCCCTACAGGATAAACTCTGGAGAGAATCCTGCCTGTCCGTTTCACTCAAGGTCAGGGTGACAATTAAACAGTCTCAGAGAAGAAGAGGAAGATTTTCATATCAGGAGGGCACTGGTCGAGGCGTGGAGGTATTACAGCAGGCAATTGTGTAATTTCATCCTCGGGTATACTCTACACCTCTGCCTCGCCGCTTCGTTGCCCATGTCGCCACTGCCACCACTGAAACTAGCACCAACAGGCCCACCATAACTGCCTTGGGTGATGGGGTGAATTGAAGGATATCACCTTCAACCACAACTTCGCCATCCACAATGTCGTCATACTTAAGCTGGGCCTTGAAATCACACCTAGTGTTGAAGTCAAGTACCCAGAACAACTGAGCATGGGTGCCATCCACCGATTTAGACACCCAGGGAGTATAAGACCACTCCGTGTCGGCGGACTTCTTGTAGGCAAAGCGCACTTGCACCGGGCTGAAGTTCCCCGCAGTGTAGTTCATACTCACTTTGGCCGATAAGAACAATAAGAATCTGACCTCGGTGGCGGCTTGTGTGATAACCGTCGGACACACTGGAGGCGGCGACACTTCCTCGAAGTCGGCGGTGACGGTTACATTTTGAGCCGGCATAGTGAAGGTAGTCTCCGCGGCACTCACATTGCCGAATACGCCCGCTGGCGCCGTCCAATTCACAAAGCCGTAGCCCTCGTTGGCTTCCGCTTTTATGCTGACTTCCGTACCTTCTGCGTAAGGTGATTCATCGGTCAAATCAGTTGCCGTTCCACCTACCCCAGGGTCTACTGCCATAGTGAGGTCGTACTGAACCGGCGGTATCTCCTCAAAGTTGGCTGTGCTGGAATAGTCGCCGTTCATGGTGATGCTGGTTGAGGCAGCATAGACATCGGCAATGGTGACTACATCACCAGTCCACTCGTCGAACCGGTAGCCGGCATCTGGAGTCGCCACCAGGTCGACCACCGTGCCGCAGTCATAGGGAAACACTCCCTCGCCAGGGGTGATTACACTACCTCCAGCAGTGTTGGATATGGTAGCAACACAACGACTGAAGGGTGGTGATGGTGGTAGATATAATCTGTCTGTGGTGAATTGAAGGATATCACCTTCAATCACAGTGCCATTATACTTAAGTTGGGCTTTGAAATCATACTCTGTGTTGGGGCTAAGCCCTGTAACCGACTTAGCATAGGTGCCATTTCCTGATTTAGATACCCAATCGGTATAAGACCAAGCCGAGCCGGCGGACTTCTTGTAGGCAAAGCGCACTTGCACCGAGCTGAAGTTCCCTGCAGTGTAGTTCATACTTAAGGTGGCGTGGCGTGTGTTGACCTCGATGAGGGCTTGTGTGGTAACCGTCAGATGCACTGGAGGCAGCGACACTTCCTCGAAGTTGGCGGTGACGGTTACATTTTGAGCCGGCATAGTGAAGGTAGTCTCCGCGGCACTCGCATTGCCGAATACGCCCGCTGGCGCCGTCCAATTCACAAAGCCGTAGCCCTCGTTGGCTTCCGCTTTTATGCTGACTTCCGTACCTTCTGCGTAGGGTGATTCATCGGTCAAATCAGTTGCCGCTCCACCTACCTCGGGGTCTACTGCCATGGTGAGGTCGTACTGAACCAGCAGCGGTATCTCCTCAAAGTTGGCTGTTATGGCATAGTCGCCGTTCATGGTGATGCTGGTTGAGGCGGCGTTGATATCGGCAATGGTGCCTACATCACCGGTCCATTCGTCGAACCGGTAGCCGGCATCTGGAGTCGCTACCAGGTCGACCACCGCTCCCTCGTTGTAGGTAAAACTGCCCTCGCCAGGGGTGGTTACATTACCTCCAGCACTGCTGGAGGTGGTAAGGTCATACTGAACCGGCGGTATCTCCTCGAAGTTGGCTGTGATGGAATAGTCGCCGTTCATGGTGATGCTGGTTGAGGCAGCATAGACATCGGCAATGGTGACTACATCACCAGTCCACTCGTCGAACCGGTAGCCGGCATCTGGAGTCGCCACCAGGTCGACCACCGTGCCGCAGTCATAGGGAAACACTCCCTCGCCAGGGGTGATTACACTACCTCCAGCAGTGCTGGAGGTGGTAAGGTCATACTGAACCGGCGGTATCTCCTCAAAGTTGGCTGTGATGGAATAGTCGCCGTTCATGGTGATGCTGGTTGAGGCAGCATAGACATCGGCAATGGTGACTACATCACCAGTCCACTCGTCGAACCGGTAGCCGGCATCTGGAGTCGCCACCAAGTCGACCACCGTGCCGCAGCCATAGGGAAACGTGCCTTCGCCGGGGGTAGTTACCGAGCCGCCAGCAGTGCTGTCTGTTGTAAGGTTGTAGCTCAGGAGTGCAAAGTTAGCGGTGATGGCATAATCTCCGTTCATGGTGATATTGGTTGAGGCAGCGTTGACATCGGCAATGGTGCCCACATCACCGGTCCAGTTGACAAACTCGTAACAGGCATCCGCCTCGGCGATCAGGTCGACCACCGTGCCGCAGCCATAGGGAAACGTGCCTTCGCCGGGGGTAGTTACCGAGCCGCCAGCAGTGCTGGAGGTGGTGAGGTTGTAGCTCAGGAGTGCAAAGTTGGCTGTGATGGAATAGTCGCTGTTCATGGTGATGTTGGTTGAGGCAGCGTTGACATCAGCGATAGTGCCCACATCACCGGTCCAGT
>Ga0307431_1000891_pt1 | contig 18321 bp, 20 predicted proteins | sample SalMarWE160170MG_FD_202155 | JGI IMG/M metagenome (GOLD analysis project Ga0307431, IMG submission 202155) | Salt marsh sediment microbial communities from the Plum Island Ecosystem LTER, Massachusetts, United States - WE1603-170 | ecosystem: Environmental > Aquatic > Marine > Intertidal zone >...
TTGCTCCTGAGCAAGTCGCCTGGCTATGGCCTCTCCCACACCTTGAGCGGCACCCGTTACTATTACTACTTTGTCCTTAAATCGCTCCATTTCTGGCACCTCATTTATTTTTCTCTTTTCCAGGAAAGCTTTTACGTTTACCTGGAGTCCCGTAAATCTACTGGTCTTGCCTTTGGTGGCTCACTCTAAAAGCACACATTAAGTCATCTAACCATTACCTCCTTTGCACAAGTTTTTTGAGGCTGTTTAATTTTGATGTTGCGTTCGTTTTTAGGCATATTAGAGATGTTTCACCCCCAAATTTCTGTAGTTGCCTGATTCATCAGGCGCATTTGCCCAATAAATTGGGCAACTACATTTTTAAACACCATCTCGTCATTACCTCTGAGATTGCGGAGCTTGTTCCGAGTGAAACGAGGAATCTGTTGCTCCGAGTTTGCTTCGGCTACGCCTCGCAACCGCTAACGCTCCTCGCAATGACAAATAAACAAACTCTCACATATTTCCCTTGCTCACGTTCTGAATAATCCTGTCTTCGTCAGGTATAAGGAAGGTATTCCCTCCCTGCCACATTACGGAGAATATTAAGCTTCATAATATCGGCAGTGCCATCGGCGAACTCGTAGCCTATGGCATCTCGTAACCGTTGCTCCAGGGGGTATTCTACACTATAACCCACATGCCCAAGGGTTAATAAGGCATTGTGGATAGCATCTACGGCTACAACCGGTCCCAGATATTTAGACATTGCTGACTCTTTAGCAAAGGGTAACCCTTGATCATGCAGCCACATAGCTTTATAGCAGAGCAAGCGAGCCGCTTCTACTCTGGTCAGACTCTCTATAAGCCTGAAGGATACTCCTTCGAATTTGAGGATGGGCCTACCCCAGGCATGCCGACTCTTACCATAATCGAATGCTTCATTGAGGCTGGTTTCTGCCATACCCAGAGCCGACAGAGCCAGCATGACTCGAAAGATATCAAAATCTTCCAGTGCTAATCGAAAGCCCTGTCCTTCTTCACCGGCTCTGTACTTCGACGAGATACGAACATTATCGAGAAACACTGATGATCTATCCAGGGAAATCCACCCGGTGTCAGCAAATGGGGTCCTGGAAACTCCGGGAATGTCTAAAGGTACAGCAAAGCAAGTTATTCCCTTCGCTTTCTTGGAAGGGTCGACTGTAGCAAATACACCGGCCAAATCTCCTTGCATCCCGAGACTAAGTGATGTCTTTTCTCCATTGAGTATGTAATCATCGCCGTCCCTGGTAGCCCTGGTTCTGAGTGCAGTTGCATCAGACCCGCACTCAGGCTCAGTTATGCCGAAACATGGGATAACTTCTCCACAAGCAATCCTGGGAAGCCACTTTCTTTGTACCTCAGGGTGACAGCGTGCAAGGATTACTGCAGCTCCGAATGCCTCCATTGGAAATAGCGTGGCAGCATGGTCTACTTTTCCGAACTCTTCAGCGGTTATTCCCAGCATCATAGCATCCCCAGGCTGCCCTCCGTAATCTTCAGGAATCCACAACCCTTGAAATCCTTCTTTCCCTATTTGCTCGACAATTTCTCTGGGGTACTGATTCTGCTTACATCTCTCTTTGGCTCCAGGGGCTAAAACCTTATCGGCAAAATCCTGTGCTTTCTGTTTAAACATGAGTTGAGCTTCACTAAAACCAAATTCTGGCATATTTCCTCCCTTGGTCAGTTTGACCTTGACCAATATGTGACGAAACTGACACTGTTCAACGCAATTTGTCTCAAACTTCCTTGGTTATTCCTGCTTTCCTTGAGCTACCTTTTTTCAATTGCTTTGTTCAGCCGGAAGATCTTTGGTAGCCTGCTCTTTGGGCAGCATAATACTGCTCTTCTCCCTGACTCGGCTGAATAGTGGGCCCTTGAATCTTGCAAATTTATGCTATCCTGACCTTCACACGAAATTTATCAGACTATACAAGCTGGGGTCAATTGGCAACGGGGACTGCAGACTGGACAGAGCGATGAAATGTCCATGCCTATCTTGCGTAAATAAGGTTTGCTCACCAAATATACTAAACGCTGATTTTAATTTCTCCAAGATTCCGCAAAAAGACAGGCATGGCATTGATTAAGTACGTCCCGAAAAAGACCATCCTTTGCTGAAAAGGCAAAAGCCGAGTGAGCAGTGCATTAAGGAACCTAGCTGGGTGAAGCAGGAAAACAAAAGTGTTTCGGCTAAGCAGCCTCTCTGTTCGGCAAAACCTGTATTTAACCTTGTATGTTATCATATAGTAACTGATCTGTTTATTCAAACACAATTACATGTCTTGGTCATAAGTACTTGGGTTTCAAAGCAACATTGGGAAGTTTGCCTAAATAGCCAGAATTGTGTTAAACTATCTGCTTTGATTGATGGTCTCGTCGATGATGACACTGAGGTTACTCCTTATAGCGTACCCCTAGAATCGGCTTATGAGCGCTCGGGGAGTGCTCCAGAAAATAAAGGAAGGAGGCATGGTAGAATGAAAGTATTTACAGACAGGTTGTTAAAACTTGCCGAGCAACAAGCTGAGGAAATTGCCGAACGATGGTGCAAATCAGTGAGAACAAATTCCAAGACTCCCTCATACCATACCCGTCCCAAGGAGGAGTGTCTTCCTCAAGGAGTTTCTTTCTATAGGAATCTAATACGGATATATCACAGTGAGAAGCCTTATCAGGAAGTGTGGCTGTACTTCACGAAGTTTGCGGAAGATAGACATGCCGAAGGTGTACCTTTACCCGAGGCTATGTATGCGCTAATCATGATGAGAAGGCATCTATGGCTTTATGCAGAGTTCCAGGCGTTGTTTATGTCTACTATGGACATGCACCAAGCTATAGACAGCATCAATAGAGTAATACTCATTTTTGATTACGGCATGTATATCGTGGCCCATAAATGTAGGGAATTGTGTAGGAGTGAAGTTATTGCAGAGCTGGAGCAAGGGCGACTTATTTATTAGTTATCCTCATGAAGACAACTACAGTCCCTTCTCACAGTAACCAGACAGTCTGGGAAAGGGGAGGATTTCATCAGGAGTTCACGTGCGAAGATAGTTTCACGTTAAGTAGTATGCTTATGAAAGGTATATGATTGACTCGGTAAGTTTATCAAAGGATTAACGTTATGCCTCAGGAAATACATACCACTATAGAAACAATTGAAGCCGATGCTGAGAAAGTGGTTGAGGAGGCTAGGGAAAAGGCCAAGCAAATTCTTGTAGCAGCTAAAGCAGAGGCCAACAGAATCCTGTCCGCAGAGTTACCAATGGAAGAAATCGAGATGGAACGAGACAGGATTATAAGCGCAGCCGAAAAAGAAGCGAGCAAGCAAATTGAAGAATCAAAGAAGATGGCTTCGAAGCTCAGAGCCAGTGCCAAGAAAAAGGAGGATGAGGCTGTTAGGCTTATAGTGAATAGGATCAAAGGTGTTATTTGAACATGCTACCAGTAGTTGTGAGTAGCTCGGAACCCATGGTTGGGGTTCGAGTAATCGTGGTTAAGGATTCTTTAGAGCAGACTCTCAGAACCTTGCAGAAAGTCGGTGTGCTTCATGTTGAAGAAGCTAAGGAGCTTGACCCTGTGGACAAGGCAGCTATCGAGAGCGAAAGGAATAGGGTAAGAGAGTCTTTGTCGTCTATTAACGACGTCCTGTCTTATGTGACGGAAAGGGAAGAGGTGCTTTTACCGGAAGAAGTGAGTCTAAAATCTCCTGATGATATTATGGCGGAAGTAAGTATATTGCATGATAGGTTTACAAATCTTTACCAGAAAACCATCTCTTTGCAAGAAGAAATCAGGAGTTTGGAAGAGTTGGGGAGGTATCTCAGATTCCTGGTGCAGCAAGCCGACTTAAGGTTAAGAGACTTAAATTATTATGGAGACTATCTCTTCACCAGGGTTTTAGTGCTTTCTGGTGAGGCATATCAGTTATTCCGCGAAAAAGCTGGTGAATATTTGCTTCAAGATACTGCAGTTGCGGCAGAAGACGAGGTCATAGACTATGTAATTGCTAGGGTTAAAGACCAGAGGGTGGTTGAGGGGTTGGTCGAGGATCTCGGTGCTATAACTCTGAAGATACCAGACGAAGATTTAACCTTGAGGAGTTTTCTAGAGGAGATCGCTGATAGTATTGGTAGCCGCAAAGATCAACTGGCAGAACTCCACGAAGAGATTCAAAGAAGGCTCAAGGATAACTTAGAGCAGATTGTCTTCTTGAGGGAAGTGCTAGCAGCGGAGAATGATAGGATGTCAGTCCTAGAACAAGCGTGTGAAGCCAAGTATGTTACGTTAATTGAAGGCTGGGTGCCGGAGAGCGACGTTGAGATGGTAACTTCTGAAGTAAGAGAGACTGTAGGTTATGTATTTATCGACGCCAGAAAGCCGGAGCCGTTGGAAGAACCGCCAACCAAGATGAGAAATCCCTCCGGGGTTAGACCGTTCGAGGTCATTGTGAACCTTTTCAGCAGGCCCAAGTATGGTCAGTGGGATCCAACCCCAATTGTGGCTTATTCTTTCGCTTTCTTCTTTGGACTCATGCTGAATGACGTGGTTTATGCCGTTGGACTTATCTTGGCCGCCAGATTTTTGCTGAACAAGCTTGTGGACGATCCCGACTCTGAAGGAGTTCGATTATTCAAGCGGGTTCTGTATACCAGCGGTGGAGTTGCTCTAGTTTTCGGCCTGCTCTCCGGAACTTATCTTGGGGATTTCTTATATAAATTCTTTGGCATTCAATTGGAAACCATTGCCTTGGTAGGGCAGGTGCAACAGCAACTCGTAAATCCTATCTCGTTCATAGTACTTTCACTGTTAATAGGCCTCGTCCACGTAAACATAGCTCACGTACTAGCTCTTATCAGAGGAGTAAAGGAAGGCGATAAGGGAATGGTAGTGGGTAAAATCGGGCTTTTCATCTTACAAATCTTCGGAATACCTTATATCTTTAGGGCCTTGTTGCATATAGACCTTCTGCCATTAAGCCCTCAAACATATTCTATGTTTGCATATCCCCTGATTGGTGGGCTGGTACTACTTATCTTAGCTGGGTTCATGATGAGGGGTGGGTTGGGAGGAATTTTCTGGATTTTTGACCTCACCGGACTTCTGGGCGATGTCATGTCATACTCCAGGCTGGCAGGTGTTGGTCTAGCCACTTTTTATCTTGCGTCATCTTTTAACCTGCTTGCTGATTGGTTCTCTTCTACCCTGGCAAATGTGATTCCCGGCATAGTGGGAGTCATACTCGCTTCTATTGTAGTCATTGTCATGCTACTCGTTACACATTTATTTAATATGGCTCTGAGCAGCCTGGCGGCTTTCATACATTCCCTCAGGTTGTGCTTTGTGGAGTTTTTGCTCAAATTTTATGAAGGAGGTGGTAGAGAATATGCTCCATTTCGCCCAAAGTTTCGGAGGCGTGTGGTTGTTGGTGCGAAGTCTTAAAGCGAGGTGTGAAATATGACTGGTATAGAAAGCCTGGCTACACTTGGAGGTGCAATAGCGTTAGCCGGGGGTCTGATTGGGTCGGCAATAGGCATAGCAATGGCTGGTTCTGCCGGGACAGCTACATTGTCTGAGGAACCTGGACAACTCAGAAATGTGATAGTGCTGGCATCTCTGCCGATGACACAGAGCTTTTATGGGCTAATAATATTAATACTTATTCTAACGGTGGTAGCCCCAGGCCTGCCAGCTACTGGTGGTGCCGGTTTGGCAGTACTCGGGGTTGGTATTATGGCAGCTTGTGCTGAAGGCTTCTCGGGGGTTTTCCAAGGATCAGTATGTGCTTCGGGAATATCTCTCTTACCCAAGACAAAGGGACGAATATTAACCGCGTCAATGATGCTGGCTGTATTCGTAGAGCTGATAGGTGTGCTGGGGCTGGTATTTAGCATCATGGCGTTAAGCATACTAGGCCTTATGTAAGGGGTGTGCAATGGAAGTCACGGGGACTGAGAAAATAAGGGAAGCTATACTCAAGAAAGTAAGAGCGGAGGCCCAGGAGATAATAAGTGATGCCGAGCTCAAGGCTAAGGAAGCAGTAGAAACGGCTAAAAAACAGAGGGAACGCAAATTTAAGGAGGAGAAGAATAGGAAGCTGTTACACGCAAAGAGCGAGGCTTCCAAGATCTTGGCCCAGGCTTCTCTTAAAGCACGGCAGGAGATATTGAGTGAGAAGGCGGTCATAATTAATGAAATAATTGATAAGGTAAAAACTGAAATATCACAGGATGCAATCGATAAGGAACTATTTCTTAGTCTGATTAAGGAGGCTGTTGATACGCTTGAGGCTGATAAAGCCAGAATTTATGTCTCTCCTAAAGACATGGGTGTGGTACAGGAGATAATCAGGGTGAATGGGGAGTTAAAGGACAGGATAATTGAAGTTAAGGAACTAGATTGTATGGGTGGTGTTCTGGCTGAGGACATAGACGGCATGGTTAGGATAGATAACACCTTTGAGACCAGGCTGGAGATGTTGCTGCCAAAAATATTACCACAGGTTGCTAAAGAAACCTTTGGAGATTGATATGAAATGACTTTAGTTAGCACTCGTTATGCATTTGCGTCGGCGTATCTCAAAGGGGAGGAATCCAAAGTGATAACCGTTGACCATGTGGATGCGATTTTGCAGAAATCCAGCATCCAGGACGCTTTGGAAGTCATTAGAAATACCGATGTGGGTGGTTATCTCTGGGAAAGACCCATCAAAACCTTCGATGATGTTGATGAATACCTATGGATGTATTTGGGTGGATGCTTGGAGCGCCTGGAATGGCTAAGACCTCCCCCCGCCATAATGAAGATGTCTCGCGTATACGTGTTAAAGTATGACGTCTGGAACATTAAGATCGCTCTGCGAGCTGTTTTAACCGACAAAAGAGCTCCAATGCTGCCCTTAGGCGTAATTCATAATCGGGGGTTATCAGGTGAACTATCAAGTGCCAAAAGCTTGGATGAGATCGTCGAGGTTCTTGCGAGATGTGGGTTGGGAGATTATGCCGACATATTGAAGGAGAATGAAGCGGGGGATATAAGGGCCAGGTTATTAACCGAGCTGAGATTGGATAATAGGTACTATGAGAATATGCTAAGCACGATGCGAAAGATGGAGGAGGGACTTTTATTAGTGAGAGGTCTAGGCATCATCATAGATTTGATAAACCTGCAGATTATATTCAGGTCTGTTATTAAAGACATAGGTCTTGCAGCGGCTGAATTTGTCCTTGACGGAGGATATATGCTGTCGAGGGAAGCTATAAAGGAATTACTCTCACTTAAATTAAGTGAAATAATCGCTAGCTTGGAGCATACCGAGTACCACGAAGCTGCGGAGGAGTTATCCAGAGCTTATGAGAGGGACAGCACTGTTACGGCGGTAGATCAGGTCATAGAAAAGCATAAATTTAGATTAGTTAAGGAACTATTGTCACCGAGGGTGCTATCTCCTTTGATTATGGCCTGGTACTTGATTGTAAAAGAATTTGAAATACGAGATTTAAGGCTGGTCTTCAAGGCATTGATTGATGGCATAGCTCCGGCGGAAATAAAGGATTATCTGGTGATATCATCATGATTCCAGTACAGAGTCTGGGCGTAGCTATTATCGGGGATGAGGACCAAGTGGCACTTATGAGGCTAGCTGGTGTGGAGAGATATGAAGAGATACAGGGTAATCATGATATTCGTGAGGAGGTTCGAGAGGCTTTAACCAGATTCATAAGCGACCCCTCAATTGGAATAATCTTGATAGCTGAAGACCACCTAGATTACGTTAATGACTTACTGGCACAAGTTAGAGAGAGTAAAAGGATAACCCCTGTCATAGTTGAGGTTCCTTCAAAATTCGGAACAGAGTGGCAGGATGTGAGGGCATATTACAATGATTATACCAAGAGATTGATAGGGTTTACAGTGGAAATTTAGAACGGTAGAGGTATTGACTAATGGGTAAAATCTGGAAAATTTCGGGTCCCGTCGTCGTTGCTGAGAATATGCGGGGGTCACAGGTCTACGAGGTTGTTGAGGTGGGGGAGGCAAAGCTCGAGGGAGAAATAATAGAACTGGAGGCCGATAAAGCCGTTATTCAGACCTATGAGAATACTGTGGGACTGCGGGTCGGGGAACCAGTTGAAGGAACAGGAGAAATATTGACCGTAGAACTGGGTCCAGGACTTGTGGGGTCTATTTTTGATGGTGTTCAGAGATCCCTTATCAGTATGACTGGGGATATCGGTTCATTCCTGAGGCGAGGTGCTAAGGCAGTTCCGCTCTCGCGCCATGATAAGTGGCATTTTACGCCTTTAATAAAGGCTGGTGAAGTGGTTGGAGAGGGTGATTTCATTGGTGTGGTTCCCGAAACTGGGCTGGTAGAACACAAGATAATGGTGCCCATGGGCACCCAGGGCAAAATAAAAGAGATAGCTGAAGGCGACTATACTATAGAAGAGCCGGTGGCTTGGGTAGAGCATGACGGAGAGCTAAAGCAGATTATCATGATGCAAAAATGGCCAGCAAGAAAGCCCAGGCCTTATAAGCAAAGGCTTGACCCTACCAATTTGCTCATTACCGGGACAAGAGTCATTGACTACATGTTTCCCCTGGCACTGGGTGGTAAGGCTACCATACCGGGTGGCTTTGGCACTGGAAAGACGGTTGCCCTGCAACAGATGGCAAGATGGGCCCAAACACAATTGAACATATATGTCGGCTGTGGGGAGCGAGGCAACGAAATGGCAGACGTACTTTATAGCTTTAGGAAGCTAAGGGATCCCAGCACAGACAGGTTATTGCAGGAAAAGGAGATATTTATAGCCAACACCTCCAACATGCCCGTCGTAGCCCGTGAGATCAGCATTTTTATTGGTATCACCCTCGGTGAGTATTTTAGAGATATGGGTTATGATGTCCTGCTAGTAGCTGATTCAACTTCAAGATGGGCTGAAGCCATGAGGGAGATTGGGGCACGGCTAGAAGAAACGCCGGGTGAAGAGGGCTTCCCTACATACCTGGGTTCAAGGCTGGCCTCCTTCTATGAAAGGGCGGGAAGGGTTGAGTGTAAGGGCAACCCTCCAAGGATGGGTTCGCTGACAGTAATCGGCGCTGTAAGCCCTCCAGGCGCTGACTTTAGTGAACCGGTGACTCAAAGTACGTTCAGGATAGTGGATGCGCTGTATGCACTGGATGTTTCCCTGGCGAATAAGAGGCATTTCCCAGCTATAAGCTGGCTCACCAGCTATAGTCTTTATGTGGATGCGACAAGAGACTGGTGGAGCAAGGTCAGTCCTGAATGGGCAGACACGAGGGACAAGGCACTCATGATACTGCAACAGGAAGCAGAACTGGAGGAAATCGTAAGACTTATAGGGCCTGAGGCATTGCCTGAGAATGATAAGTTAGTCCTTTTGGCGGCAAAGATGATACGTGAAGATTTTCTTATGCAAAATGCCTACCATCCTGTTGATACCTACACAGTTCCTAAGAGGGCTCATTTGATGCTCAGTACGATAATGACATTCTATGATTTAGCTCAGGAGATGTCTGAGTCAGGCATTCCGGTTGCCGATATTCGCTCGTCACCGCTGGTATATCGAGTATCCCGAATGAAGGACGTGTCCAATGAGGATTTCGATAAATATGTTGGTGAGTTGTGGTCGGAAATGGAGACCAGTTTAGTGGCTCAAAAAGGAGGGACATGATGGGTTCCTTACAGCTATATACACGAGAGACCAAAGCAATCAGTACCGCTAGAAGCTCATTGGTCATTATCGAGAGCATCCCCGGCATCAGATACAATGAGATAGTTGATGTTCATCTAGGCACTGGCGAGCTAAGAAGCGGGCAGGTGATAGAGGTAGGCAAGGAAGTGACAGTGGTACAGGTATTTGGCGGTGTCAGTGAGATAGACCTGCTTAGAAGCAAAGTGAGATACAAAGGAGAGACTCTAAAATTGCCACTGTCCTTTGATATACTGGGAAGGATATTCGATGGAAGCGGGCATCCCATAGACGGTGGGCCTCCTATAGTAGCAGAGGATTACGTGGACATTAACGGAGCGCCAATAAACCCGGCAGCCCGGCAGCCACCTGCTGAATTTATTGAGACTGGGATCTCGGCTATAGATGGGCTGAATGCCCTGGTGAGAGGACAGAAGTTACCGATATTCAGCGGTTCGGGACTGCCTCACAACAAGGTTGCAGCTCAGATAGTGAGGCAAGCTGCGGTAAAAGGCGAAGAGGAAAGTTTTGCAGTTGTGTTTGCTGCCATCGGGGTAAGCTATGACGACGCTGCTTATTTTATTTCTAATCTCGAAGAGACTGGCGCATTAAGTAGAGCAGTTGGCTTTGTCAACACCGCCTCTGCTCCAGTAATAGAGCGATTATCCACTCCGCGACTGGCCTTAACCGCAGCCGAGTATCTGGCGTGGGAACATGGTATGCATGTATTGGTCGTGCTTACCGATATCACTAATTATTGTGATGCTCTTCGCGAGCTTTCTGCTATGCGAGGGGAAATACCCGGCAGAAGAGGCTATCCAGGGTACATGTACACCGACCTGGCTTCTATATATGAGAGGGCAGGGAGAATCCTGGGTAAGGAAGGCTCAGTAACCATGGTGCCCATTTTAACTATGCCCGATGATGATATAACACATCCTATACCTGATCTCACCGGATACATAACTGAGGGACAGATCGTGCTTTCCAGGGCTCTTGAAAGAAAAAGAATATACCCACCGATAGACGTATTCCTGTCCCTTTCTCGCATGATGCGTGAGGGAATCGGGGAAGGCAAAACCAGGGAAGACCATAACAACGTTTTTATGCAATCCTATGCAGCTTACGCTGAAGGGGCTTACCTGAGGGAAATTTCAACTGTTATAGGAGCTGAGTCTTTAACCGATAGAGATAAAACCTACCTTGCCGCTGCAGATAGAATTGAGCGAGAGTTTATATCCCAGGGTGAGTTTGAAAGAAGAACAATAGAGGAGACTCTGGGGGTGGCGTGGAGAATTTTCTCGACGTTGCCAAAGGACGACCTGAAGTTAATCAAGGAAGATTACATCAAAAAATACATGCCAACCTAACCAAGAGACGTAAAAAGTCATGGCTGAAAGATTGCTCGTTACCAGGCCAACCAAGATTGAACTCTTGAAGCTGAAGCGTCGGCTTGCCTTGGCTAGGAGGATACAGAAGATAGTAAAGGACAGGCTTTCAATATTAGTCATGGAGTTTCTGCAGACAGTGCGAGAGAGCGCAGAGGTCAGAGAGAGGCTTATCAAGGAATTCTCAGAAGCTTATAAGGCGCTGTCTCTCACTGCAGGGTACCATGGGTACATATCCCTAAAAAAAGAGCTGTTGGTATCCGGAGTAGACCTGAAGGTTAATAGCGGAGCAAGGAATGTAGCAGGGGTAAGGATACCAACCTTTGAGATGGAGAAAGCTGACAACACGAAGTTGAAGGGATATGGCCTGACTGATACCTCTTCGCTGCTGGATCGTGCAGCAGAGCTATCGCAAAAATGCCTGGAGACCCTCATTGAGTTAGCTGAGCTTCAGAGAGCGCTGGAGTTGTTAGGGCTGGAGATAAGCAAGGCAAAGAGGATAACCAATGCACTGGAGTATATATTAATCCCCGGTCTGGAGTTGACCATAAAGTACTTAACTATGAAGTTTGAGGAGAGAGACCGGGAGGAGGCAGCGCGGCTTAAACGCGTTAAGTTATTAATTGAACAAAGAAAAGCATATGCCTACTGATCCTCCTTCCAATGGGTTGATTCAGGGATACTTGAGGGATGAATTCAGAGTACTGAATGCCCAGTTGCCGCGTAGAAGAAAGCCGCTAGCCAAATTATTGCAAGAGGAACACCCCTATGTGATGTGTAATGATGGTAGCGCACACTTTTTCAAGAGGAAAGAACTTGAATATCTCTCTCAAATATTAAGCTATGACGAGCAAGAAGCTTTGTTGTTACCCATCATTATGGAAGTAACTGTGGACCAAAGCGGTGTGACAATAATATCTGAAGAGGGAACAGAAGCGAAGGTCCTTTCCAGGGTTCTTGATATGACTGTGGCTTATGAACAGGAAAAGATTACAATATTCAGGTCTCAATTAAGTTTGGTGAGAAAGACATTAAAAACAACTACGCAATACGTATTTTCTCTTAAACCCTACTGAAACACAACAGCCACAATCCAGTAGCCAGGTGGGTAGCTTGGACAACAATATTCCTGATCTGACCGCGGCGCACCTTGTCAGCAATTAAAGTCCCACAACCTCCACAGATATAGCCTGTGTCTCCTTCGCCCCTAAAGGCAGGGCTAACCTTGGATTCTATCACTGTGCGCCTCCCCTCACGAGGTTTAGCAACGGTACTCAGCTTTGTGTCCACTAGATGTTCCTCAACTTTTCATAACTTTCGTTACAAGCTTTTCCAATCTGTGCCTTGGTACTTGCTCGTGCTCCACCGCCCAAGAAAACCGTTATATTATGTCGGACAGCAAAATCTAGAATTGCTTCACATTCTCGAGCCTCGATTGGATATTCCGATGGAAAGTTCACCCACAGAGAGGCACGCGTCAACCTTTACTATCCGTCTGCTCCAAAGTATAATCTCCATGTATTCCAGGGAAAGGAGGAGTTTTTAGCATGAGCAGTCAAATCGAAGCGCAAACAACTTCAACTGGAATTCCTTTTCGAGCATTAGAGTTTAGAGATGTGCGGCTCTATATTTTCAGCGCTGCCTTTATTTCTCTGGATGTGGTGGTGCCGTGGCTGACGCATCACTTTGGTGGAGTCGTGGCTGGCAGCATGTTCCTGCCTATGTTTTTCTTCATACTGTTAGCCGGCTTATCGGGTGGCTGGCGAGCTGGCTTACTGGTGGGACTATGCACTCCATTGATTAGCTTCGCGGTTTCAGGAATGCCCCTGCTGCCAGTCCTGCCTCAGATAACTATAGAATGTGTCTTCTATGGTCTAATCGCCGGACTATTACGAGGTAAATTTCATCTTAGGATAATCTGGGCATTAATCGGGGCGATGATTTTGGGGCGACTGGCTCGACTGGGTTTTATAGCTGCAGTATTTCTTCTCTATGGAGGAGAGGTTTCTCCACTTGCTTATATGTGGGCTGTGGTGTTGCAGGGCTTGCCCGGGATTGCCATTCAATTAGCCCTCATTCCGTTGATAATAAGGGTGGGCGAAAAATGGTATCAAAAGAGAGTATATGACGGATGCTGACAGCAAGCCGTCTGTTCGACTATTTTACGGCAACCGAGGATACTTTGCGTGTTTATCATGGACCTGAGCTGGTTTTCAGTTCTAAAGATGATGGGCTGGCACCATTAGTAGATTACGTTACTAAATTTGCTCCTGTGACAGGAGAGGTGCTTGTTCTTGACCGGGTAGTTGGCAATGCTGCCGCGCTGCTGTTGAAGTTGGCACTTTGCACCGAGGTATGGAGCTCACTGGGCAGCGAACGAGCCGCCCGGACACTAGCCAGCTTTGGCATCAGGTATCATTTTGTAAGCAAGGTTCCATACATTTTGAACAGACAGAAGAGCGATGTTTGTCCTTTTGAGAAGCTATCGATGGGCAAAACCGCGGATGAGTTTTATGACGCAATTAAAGCTCTCCATCAAGCCAATTTAGCTCTGAATCAAAAGACATAAATGCTAAACTGCTCCAGTTCTAAGGCTACATTAAACGTAGAGATTCTTACCTGATTCGATAACTGGAGGGTCTTCTTCATCTATCACACGGACGATATCCTTATACATCCCCTTCTTCATCGCACTGATTACTTCCCTCCTCTTGTTGAGACCTTTGGCAAAGGAAAAGGCCTCATCCATCAGGTCATCGGTATGACACGCCTTCATAACAATATGATGCTCTTCACACTCATAAGCTGTAAGACGTTTACCGGTGTATTTCATCTCTTCAAACTTATACATAGGAATTGCCTTTTCCGCGAGTGCTATCATCCCGGGAAGAAAAGGTATGCCAAGGTCTACTTCAGGGAAACAAAAGAACCCTCTATCAGAGCGCATAAATCGAAAGTCAAACGCGCAGCACATAATAGCTCCACCAGCAAATGCATGGCCTGTTATAGCAGCAATGGTGGGCATGGGATAAATAAGCAACCTTTTAAAAAGTCTGTTCATGGTGTAGAGAAACTTCTTTGCGGTATCCGGGTCATTCTTCTGGATAAAAGAGACAAGCCAATCGAGGTCAATACCATTAGAGAAAATCTTTTCATGGGATGACTTGACCACAAGTGCATTCGCCTCGGTATCGTTCTCAATTGTATCTAAAGCAGAAAGAAACTCATCCAGAAATGCCAGGTTAAATCGGTTTTCCCCGCTATTCATAGTAACAACAGCCACATTTTCATCCAATTCATATTCTATTAGCGCCATATCGATGACTCCATGCTTAAAATTAGTATTCGAAACGCCACCGAATTATACATTTTATGCTTCCAACAAGCCAAGCCTGAAGATAGAGTAAGCACATTATTTGCCGTACTTTAGCTTGGCGTATAACATAGCGCACATCATTGCCGTCGCTATGGCATTCCACAGGATTACCGGCGGCAAGCTCATTAAAATTCCGTAGACGAGCCAACAAGCGAGTCCCACTAAAAAGAGCAGAGTAAAGGGCAAGCTTATCTCACGGGCACTCTTGAGCTTAAACAGGCGCCATATCTGTGGAATGAATCCTACACTTATTAAAGCCCCGGCAATGAAACCTAAAAGTTCTTTCCAAATCACGCTACGCCTCCTATCTTCTAGACTGACCTTCTCGTGCTAAATTTGTCGTTGCTTTCTCAGGATGACCTGGTGCGGGCCATTCATACTATGTCATGAAAAGGTAATTTATTAGTTGCTTTTTCGTTCCTCTAATCTTTTCTTGAGGTAGACCCAGCCGGGTAACATATTTTCGGTTAAATGTGTTGGGAGTATAGCCTTAATCGGTTGTCCCATGTTAAATACCTCTCCCGTCTTAAACAGGTTTTCAGCCACATCAAATAGGACTGCCCCTGGTATTCCAATTGCTATTTCATCATCTGAGGCAAGTGCGAAAGCCCTGTCTCCGCCCCCGAGAAGAACAACCCGTGGTTTTCCTGTCAGAAATGGCAGCAGACCACCTTTTATACATGATTCTCCATAGCCGTTAAATGGCGATTGTATAAGGTGTTTTCCCTCATAGCTTAACGCGTGAATAACATGCATTAGTTGTCCTGGATTGCCATAAAGAAGAATTGAATCAGGAATAAACTTGGTGCTTGTTAATGGTGAGGCAATAAGCCCGATATGCCCCTCGGTTTTTTGTCTGTTTTCTTCCGTCATCAAATCAGCATACAGTGATTGAACCTTTATTTCAGCATCCACATCCTTTCGCCACTTGTTTAGTCTCTGACTCTCAATGAGTTCCTCAACGGTTATATCAATCCAGTGATGGACGAAAGAAGTCGGTAGGCAGAAGTTATCTTCAGCGGTCATGGCGACATTCCTTCCGTGCCGCCGGGCATAGGTGAAAGCCTGGCATAAACTCCATTTTTGTCCAAACGCGGATGGTCTGCTGAATCCTTCTGGAATCTCTGTGATATCTTTTATGTATTTTATGGCCACGGGAAAGGTGTTAATCCGCAATTTCTGGTACAATTCCTCGCCTGTACGCCGGTAGTCTTCTAGCTGTTTCATAAAGCCTTACCTCCTTTTAGTTAATGTTACTGACATTACCACTAACGCTCAGGTTGAATTAACATTATATCACTCAATATGGCCTCCAGCAGCGCAATCCCCTTTTCGAGGGATAGCTCTGTTCACGCTTGTTGGGTGAGGAAATTGTAATTTTTGGGGTTAGAGAATATAAAAGAAGAGAGTGGAGGCTAACGTATTGGTATACATTCTGGCTTTAGATAATAGGAGACTACAACGCAACATTTGTAATCTCCTTGTATAAATAGCTTATCTGTTCCCGAAATTTCTCGCCCTCTATTTCATTATAATTATTCTTAAGGAGCTTTGCTAAATCTGCCCTTAGCGACCTTTTGTCAACTTTTGCGAGGAGATAGAATGTATAGAAATGCTCCTTGTAGAAATTTGTGTGAGCAGGGTTATTCTTTAGTTTCGTTAGTGTTGATATCATTTTCTGTGCGGAATTAACTTCATTAAAGATAACCTTCTCATAGTAATTGCCGATAGTAGTGAGATGGCTTTCTAACTCACCACGCAACTTCTTCGTGAATGCAATTAGATTGTCTCGATCCGATTGAACTAAGCACAGGGATATTGCCCTTTTCACATCCGTATTGGTTTCCTTCTTATAAAGAGTCTTCAGCTTATTCAATACTCTTGAGTTGAGTTTCGTGCTTCCAATCGCAACCAAGGCTGCGGAACGATTAAACCAATTCTTTTCTTCATCGAATGCAACAGTATGCATATAACTAAGAAGGTTGTCCGGTATTTCATCAAGGTATCTGTAGAGCAAAAATAGATGAGCCTCCTGATACTCGAACTTGTTTATATCGGATAACAAGAACTCTGCTACACTTTTGATTATCCGCTTCTCATCAGGGAATAATTTAAGATAGCTGATTATTTTTGCATTCATACGAGCATCTGGATTTTGTCTTATCACAGCAAGACATCTCTTAACCGCTGCTTTACTTTCGATCATCATGAATCCTGTTAGCAACCTAGAAAATAATCTCAGCTCATGTTTTCCCCATTTTCTTTTTCGAGATATCTTCCCAAAATGCCTTTTTAACTCTTTTTCAAAACCCTTTCTTATTTTTGAAGTCAATTTACCTTTTTGAATGGCATCATTAATGGCATCTATGGTCTCATTCAGTTCTTCCATTCCAGGTGGAAAGAACTCTTTTTCAATATCTTTGTTCTTCAGAATTTGAGTCTTCAATCCTTGGACATTGAGGTATAGGTCTCTAAGGGTATTATTCATTATGAAAAGAACCTCTCTAGCGACTTCCTCTGACTTCGAGAATATCCTAATATCATCCATATAGCGGATATATTTTATGTCGTGGTTTTTCGAATATTCGTCAAACTTTTCATCCAATGGCATTAAAAAGATATTTCCTAAAAAGCTTGAAACGTCATTACCTTGTGGTATTCCCTGCCCTAAGCGTCGTAACATTCCACTTTTCCATACCCATCTATCTAATATTTCCATCAGTAAATTTACTGTTTTCTGTTCTTTTGGAAGCAATAACTGGAGAAGGCGATCTCTCAAGAACAAAAGATTGATATTTTCAAAATAGGATGATACATCAGAGACAGAGAGGAATTTGTATCCTTCTTTTTCGTACATGCGTTTGGTAACCTTGTAAAACACAGGCCATTCGTAAAACCAATCTTCTATAATAGCTATTTTTCGCAAAGTCTCCTTCTTTAGGTACGGGATTTCTTCTCTCTCTAAGAACATCCCTGATTTTGATGTTTTGTAACCTTTCTTTACCCTAAATGAGTACACATTTTTAGACATCTTGTTGTCAATTTTTGGGGCAATAATGTTGATTATTGCATAACCAACTAACCTATCCTCAATCTCAGGAACAGAGCCTGGGCGAACAGCAAGTGTAGATTTTGGCACATCTACATACTTTAAAGGAGATGCTTGATAATTATCGGACGAGAGTCTCTCATGAATCATTTTTATCAATTCGGCAATATTGGAGCCTACATCATCATAACCAAAACAATCGGGAGCAAAGTCATCCCTAGCATCATATCGCACATGATCCCATGCCAGGATCAGATTGTCTCCAGAAATGACCTTCTTATAAGGTATATCTCTTCTTGCCATATTAACTACCATTGTTCCTTTCTATATTTAGATATCCCCACGGGCGAAGGGCAATTTCGCTTAATGGTATCGTTTTGATCCCCCCTCGGGGTTGATTCTTTTTAGGCACGTGGAGAAGGGCAGCCAATACTACCGTTTGATATTCTTTTGCCATTTTTCACTATTATAGCTTACAGGAAGCCATCTGACTATGCTCGAAAGTGGCAAGTGATATTGCACTGCGGGCTGGGATTAAGGTACTGTAATCAGTAGATATGGGCTGCACTACGCTCGTTGCTGTCCCGCCGGCAACTAATGACGGCGAAATATATCTTTTATGGAACTTCGATATTCTTCGCCCTGCCAAGCTTATCTTCGATAGATTCCGCTTTTTCGTCGCCAATTCAGGAGGGTATAACTATGTAGCCTGGGGCATTCCTGGCTGGCTGCACATCGGTATGATGAACGAGAAGGGCTTGTGCT
>Ga0307431_1000893_pt1 | contig 18305 bp, 17 predicted proteins | sample SalMarWE160170MG_FD_202155 | JGI IMG/M metagenome (GOLD analysis project Ga0307431, IMG submission 202155) | Salt marsh sediment microbial communities from the Plum Island Ecosystem LTER, Massachusetts, United States - WE1603-170 | ecosystem: Environmental > Aquatic > Marine > Intertidal zone >...
ATATTTTTGCAGGAATAATCAAGGAAGGGATCGAATATGGCATCTTTAAAAGAGTGGATCCAGATTTAATGGCTTACAACATTATCATTCTCGCACATATGTGGGTCCTAAAGCAGTGGCACTTCAGACATCGTCTCAGCCTGGAAAGATATCTAAAACTTCAACTCGCTATCATAATGGATGCCTTGAAAGAATAGTTCATTCCATTACAAAACTCTTTTACCTGTATAAACAAACCTTAATTAACCAGCAGCGAGATCATGAGGTGAATCTGAAATGATAAAGGAAAAGGTTGAGCGCTTGATCAATGAGCTGCCGGAAGGTGTAAAACTGCTTGCGGCGGCTAAAAGAAGAAATGCGTATGAGATATCCGAGGCAATCAAAGGGGGTATTACGATTATTGGGGAGAATTACCTCAATGATGCCTTAGGTGTAATACATGAGGTAACACAAAAGGCGGAATGGCACTTTATTGGACATTTACAGAGGAATAAGGTTAAGAAGGTTGTTGATATTTTTGATATGATCGAATCGGTTGATTCCCTTCGATTGGCCGAAGAGATTGAAAAATGCTGTGAGCGGCGCGGCAAAGTCATGCCCATTTTGATTGAGGTAAACAGCGGAGAGGAAGAGCAGAAACACGGAGCCCTGCCCCAAGAAGTCGCTCCTCTTGTAAAGGCAATCTCCTTAATGAATCATATAAGGACTATGGGCCTCATGAGCATGGGACCGAGATTCGGGGATCCTGAGGAATCACGGCCTTATTTTATAAAGACGAGAGAGCTATTCGAGCAAATCAAGCAGCTTCGCTTACCGAATGTAGAAATGAGGTATCTCTCTATGGGAATGACTAATTCTTACAAGGTTGCCATAGAAGAAGGGGCCAATCTGGTGAGGATTGGCACCAAGATATTCGGGGAAAGACAGGAAAACAAGCATTGAGCTATGTCGCAAAGGAAATGAAGCGACGTATGGGAAAGGCTATAAGCAGTTTTCGGATGATTGCGGATGGCGATAGGGTCATAGTGGCCGTGTCGGGTGGTCAGGACAGTATATCCCTTTTGTGGTTGTTAAGAGAGCGGCTGAAGAGGATCCCGATCCGCTATGATATTATCGCAGCACACGTGGATCTAGGCTTTGGCACGGATAGCGGTAAACGGATGGAAGAATTTTTTCTCATCCACGCCTTTAATCATACAATAATCAACACTACTATTGGACCGCTTGCCCACTCTGATCATAACAGGGAAAACCCCTGCTTTTTGTGCTCGCGTCTTAAACGAAGAGCCATATTCGAGAAGGCTGCGGAGCTCAAATGCAATAAGGTAGCCTTTGGACATCATCGGGATGACTTTATAGAGACATTTTTTCTGAACCTCCTCTTTGCCGGATCGGTGAGTACTATGCAGCAGGTGCAGGAATTCTTCCAGGGAGCGCTTACCCTTATTCGGCCTCTTTACCTGTTGGATCAGGCGATAATCAAGAAATATGCTGATGAAATGGGTTTCCCCGTGATTGAAAGCGGATGCCCTACGGAGGCATCATCGATGAGGGCGCAGATGAGATCCCTGCTCACTAACCTCTACCACACTAACAAGAAGATAAAGGGCAATATATCTAAGGCATTGCAACAACTGTCATGAATAAAGGAGTCGGCGGATTAAGGATTTTGGATGCCTCTTTGGACATATATCACGGATTGGCTCATGCTTGCCTTTCGAAGAACGGTATATCTCTCTGAGATATAGGTGCTTTTAATGAAATTAGGCATTATCGGATTGCCCCAATCAGGTAAGTTCACAATTTACAGAGCATTGACCGGGGCAAGAGGGCTTTCGGGTTCGGAGAGGACCAAGAAGGGAGATCGACTCGTCGGCACCGTCAACGTGCCGGATGAGAGGGTTGATCAGCTCAAGGAAATCTTTAATCCTGACAAGACCGTCTATACCAAACTAGAGTATATCCTACCAGGGACCATCGCCGATTCAGATCATGGGAAAAGGGAACAGGAAAATGTCATGCTTGCTGAGGTAAGGACATGCGACGGATTAATCCATGTGATAAGAAACTTTCAGCTATACGGCGGCCAACCTCCCACACCTGAGCAGGATTTCTTTCAATTGGAATCGGAATTGATATTGAACGATCTCATGGTGGCCGAAAAGAGGATCGAGAGAATACAATCGGACGGGAAGAAAGGCAGAGAGGTAAACGAAGATGAGCTGATCTTGCTTCAAAGATGTAGGGAAATACTTTCCCAGGACATTCACCTGATGGAGAGCCCGGAGATAGCAGCTTCACCCCTTCTCAAGGGCTTCACCTTTCTCTCCGCCAAACCCCAGGTACTCATCCTAAACAACTCTGATGAGGATGAGGAGCGACCGGAGATGTCGAGAATTCCACCTGGCATAGAAATCATGGTCGTTCGAGGCAAATTGGAGATGGAGATTGCCGAAATGGTGCCGGAGGAGGCAGAGGAATTCTTATCCGAATTTCATGTCGAGAGATCACTCCTCGACAGGGTCATCAAACGGTGTCTTGTTAGCTTACATCTCATTTCCTTTTTCACGGTAGAAGGAAGCGAGGTGCGATCATGGACCATACCGCAAGGTACTACTGCAATCTATGCTGCCGAGTTTATCCATTCGGATATGAAGAAGGGATTCATCAGGGCCGAGGTTCTCGGCTACGAGCAGCTCATGAAGTATGGAAGCATAGCAGATGCGAAAAAGGAGGGACATCTCAGGCTTGAGGGTAAGACGTACCAGGTACAGGACGGCGATATCATAAAATTCAGATTTAGCGTGTAAGGACATGGCGAAAAAACACATAACGGCAGGAGTAATAGGCGCAACGGGTTACGGTGGCATCGGCTTAATAGAGCTATTGATAAACCACCCCTTTGTTACCATCGGAGCTCTCATGGCCAAACAGGATATCAACAAACCAATCAGCACGATATATCCTCACCTCAGGGGATTCTGCAATCTCAAAGTCTTTGATCCTCTCGATCCGGAATGCCCGGATGATTTCGATGTCGTATTCTTTGCCACACCGGACGGGGTGGGTCAGAAGGATGCCCGTAGGTGGCTCGACCGGGGTATCAAGGTGATTGATTATAGCGGGGATTTCAGGTTCAATGACAGCCAGAGCTATGCATCGTATGCAAAAAGGATTGGAAGGCCTGAATTACATGCTGATCCCGGCATCCTCTCTTTTTCTACTTATGGACTTCCCGAGCTCCACAGGACAACAATTGCGAACTCGGCATTGGTAGGAAACCCCGGCTGCTATGCAGTAGCCTGCATACTGGGAATCGTACCGGCCTTTAAATTCGGCCTGATCAAAAAGGAAGGCATGGTTTTTGATGGAAAAAGCGGCGTATCAGGTGCCGGGAAAACCCCTTCGCCTCTTTTCCACTTTCCGGCACGTCATGAGTCCATGAATGCCTATAGGGTAACAGGCCATCAGCATGTCTATGAAATCGAGCGAGAGCTGACTGCGGTGAGCGGCGGTGAGGTCACAATCACATTTACACCTCACGTAGTGCCCCTGAGCAGGGGGATTATTGCAACCATTTACGCAGATCTCTTGCCGGAGGTGAATAAGGAGCGTATTGAGGATGCCTATCATGCGTTGTATGACGATGAGCCTTTTATCAGGGTATTCAGTCGTGGGGAGCTGATCAGCACCGCTGATGTGAGGGGGAGTAATTTTTGCAACATCTCACTCAATGCAGACCCGAGAACAGGAAAACTCATCGTGATCAGCGTGATCGATAATCTCGTGAAAGGTCAGGCAGGAAACGCCCTGCAGAACATGAATATCATGATGGGCATTGAAGAAACCACAGGTTTGATGCATGCAGGAAACTTCCCATGATCCATGGTGCTACATGCACACCTTCCGAACCTGGCGGAGATCGGTCTGCCCCATGAATATCTTTCTTATACCATCCTGCATGAGGGTGGCCATCCCATCTTTGACAGCCTGTTCCTTGATCTCCTCCATCTTAGCCTTGATTTGGATAAGGTTCTTCATCTCATGGGTGCCTGCCAGCAGTTCCGTGATTGCTGTTCTTCCTTTGTATCCGGTATTCTGGCACTTCTGGCAACCCTTCGGACGGTAGAGGGTAAGATCGTTATTATAGGTGATTCCCATCGTATCAAAGCCGTCACCGTATGCTCGGAAGAGGGACTCGAATTCCTCCTCTGAGGGGTGATAAGGCTCCTTGCAATCCTTGCACAGGGTTCTCACGAGCCGTTGTGCGAGGATCCCCAGAATGGCGTCGGCGAAATTGAATGGATCCATGCCCATGTCGAGCAGCCTTGTGATGGTCTCGGGTGCGCTGTTGGTATGAAGTGTGGAAAGTACAAGATGACCTGTAAGAGATGCCTCAATGCCCATGGAAGTAGTCTCCTCATCCCGCATCTCTCCTACCATGATCACGTCCGGGTCTGCCCTCAGAAATGACCTCATTGCAGAGGCAAAATTGAGCCCAATCCTTGGGTGCATCTGAACCTGGCGAAGTCCCTCTTGCGTGATCTCCACAGGGTCTTCTGCGGTCCAGATTTTGGTCTCCGGTCTATTGATATGATGCAGGGCTGAATGAAGGGTGGTGGTTTTTCCGCTTCCAGTGGGGCCTACTACAAGAACAATGCCGTAAGGCTTTTCTACCATGCTGATAAACTCGTTGTAATCGCGATCCCTCATGCCCATCTTATTAAGAGAGAGAGGCTCTCCCGAGGCCAGCAGTCGCATGACCACATCTTCGTTTCCCCCTGAAGTTGGAATTGTAGCGACCCTCAGCTCCATGTCCAAGGGAGCATACTTCCTGAACTTGATCTTCCCGTCCTGGGGTAGGCGGCGCTCCGCTATATCCAGATCGCTCATGATCTTGATTCGAGAGCAAATGGCATTCTTGTATGTGTAAGGGATGGTTTGGTATGCCTGACAAGCCCCGTCAACCCTGAACCTGATTACGGCATCAGCCTTACCAAGGCGAGGCTCTACATGGATATCCGATGCCCCCCTGTTGTGCGCATCGATGATCATCTTGTTGACGAGCTGAACAATGGCCCCGTCCTGTTCGCTCATCCCATCTATCTCTTCGACTTCTTCTTCCCGGGTATCGAGTTGCCCTAGGATCTCCTCAATGCTCCTTGCCCCAGATTCATTCAGACTTGATCGTGCGACATCGAAAAAGTGATCGATCATCTTTATGATGTCCTCCCTTAAAGATACGCAGAACTCAAACTCATTACCCTGTATGAGCCCTTTTACCGTATCTTGTGCAGGGAGATAATTGGGGTTTTCCATCGCTATAACGATCTTGGAATCGGATTGGGCCACGGGAACGAAGAGGTTATTCTTCAAGAAGGCAGGTCTGAGGTTTTTCAACAACTGGCCCGGGATTACCATACCGTCATCGAATGGTATAAATCTCGTGTGGTAGAATTCGCTAAGGGATTTCCCGATGTCCTCCTTTGATACATGATAATCGGACATGAGAATGCTCTCGATGCTGCTCTTCATCTTCCTCGCCAACACCATAGACTGATCGAGGTCTTGTTGAGCAATAATGTTGTTGGTGATAAGGTAATCGAACTTTGTCCTCCTGGCCTGTTGCCTAAGACGCTGATGGTTGTAAAAGGCAATACCGAGAACCTTGGCGATTTCGTTAACAGATTTTTGGTCTTCCAGGGTAAACTGGTTTCCGGCAACCTTATTAATAAGCTGAATGACGCCCAGCAGGTATTTACTGAACTTGATGGGAGCAACCAAGACCTGCTTTGTCATATAGCCTGTTTTTTGATCCCAGCTCTTGTCAAAGGAAAGTTCAGGGTTTATCTTCTTAAGTTCGCTGGCATCATAGGCATTTTTAATATTGATAATCCTTCCCGATACCCCACAGTGCCCTGCAATGCTTGCATTGGCGATGGGAACCCGTATCTCGCTAATCTCTTCGCCTACCTTGAATCTCGATACAAGCTCTTTATGCGCACCATCGACAATATAGATGGTAATCCGGTCCGCATCGAACAACGTGAGAATGCTGTCCTTTAAATTGATCAGAATCTCATCGACATTCTTTGCGGAATGGATCTTGTTTGTGATAAAATTAAGGCTCTTGCTGAATTGCAGTTCCTTTTGCAAGGTCTCTAGGTCGGGACTCTTTTCCATTTCATTTTGTTCTTTTGGAAGCGCCATGGTGATTACATATCTATTTTAATGTTTTCTTATATCATATTTTTATGTTTTTTTCCACAACATTTTGTTTTTCAGGCCTCAGTCTTTGTTATCCATCCTTCTATTTGACAAAGGAGCACCAATCTCCTAAAAAGGGTATAGTCATTAAAGCGGGTATTTAGTCTGTTAGGAGTTCCCTTAGAGCGGATATGTTTATTGACTCTCATACACATCTCGATATGGAAGAATTCGATTCAGATAGGGACGAGGTTATTCAGCGGGCCTTATCAGCCGATGTGAAACAACTGATAACAGTGGGGATCGATGTGAACAGCTCCCTCAAGGCCGTTTCCTTGGCTGAGAAGCACCCCTCTGTGTTCGCTGCCGTGGGCATTCATCCACACAACGCAGATGTCTCAGATAAAGAGGACCTTAAGCAAATAGAGCTCATCTCCGCTGAAAAAAAGGTGGTAGCCATTGGTGAGATAGGGCTTGATTTCTATCGCAACCTTTCTTCAAGAGACAATCAGAGGAAATATTTCAAACAGCAGCTTGATATGGCGATGCGCTGCAATCTCCCGGTAGTAGTGCATTCTAGGGAAGCACACGAAGATGCATTAGAGATACTTTCCTTGTTCACAGGTGGTGGATTAAAGGGGGTGATCCATTGTTTTTCCGGTGGTATCGACCTTGCTAAGGCATATATCAAGATGGGTTATTATATCTCCATCGCCGGTACTGTAACGTTTGCCAACCCGAGCCCAGTGCATGAAGTCGTTGCTGGTATCTGCATTGATAGAATGCTTATCGAAACAGATTCCCCCTTCCTGTCTCCAACACCATACAGAGGCAGGAGAAACGAGCCCAGTCGGGTAGTCCATACTGCCAAAAAGGTGGCGGATATAAGGGGCATATCCCTTGCTGAGGTGGCAGAACAGACGAGCAAGAACACAAGCCAGCTATTTCGGCTCCCTTCTATCCAATGATGATCGTTCACCCCATAAGTGATGATAACCCCCTCGTTCTCGCCTCTTCATCAACAAGGCGAAAGGAGCTCCTTGAACAGCTAGGAATCCCCTTTGAGTCCGTGGAGAGCGGGATTGAAGAAACCCTTTTTAGGAGGCTTTCACCTGGAACGATAGCCTGCCGGATTGCGGTGCAAAAGGCTGAATCGGTACGGTTTCACTATCCACAACGCTGGATACTCGGTGCTGACACAATTGTGGTGCTGAGAAGAAGGGTTTTCGGCAAGCCGAGGGATGCTCGGGAATGCCGCGAGATGCTTTTTTCCCTTGGAGGTAGAAATCACCGTGTCATCACAGGTTTCTGCATCATCAGTCCATGTGGCATAAGGGTGCATAGAGAGGCAGTTTATACGAAAGTGAAGGTGAAGAAGATAAGCGAAGGAGAGATCGAGGCTTACATCAAGACAGGCGAACCCTTTGGCAAGGCAGGCGGCTATGCGATTCAGGCAATCGGATCTTTCATGATCGAACACATTAAGGGTTCTTATACCAATGTAGTGGGTTTGCCCGTATATGAAGTAATAAACGCGATGATTGCCTGCGGTGCCCTTAAAGGTTTCCCCCTCGCACAGGAGTAAGGACAGTAACCAGTAGGGAGTAAGGAGTAGGCAGTAAGTCTTGAATATTGCGCAATATATGCTCCTTACTCCTTACTCCCTACTGCTTACTTGAAATAGCCTCTCTGTCTCGTTATTTCGTAGAGGATAACCCCGGCTGCAACCGATACATTGAGTGATTCGAGATGGCCAATCTTAGGGATACGAACCAAATAGTGGCAGCGATCCCTCACGATCCGGCTCAGTCCCTTTTGCTCGCTTCCCAGAACAATGATCGCGTCCCTGTCCCAGTCGAATCGATAGATCGATGTGCTACCCTTCCCTTCGGCTCCCACGACCCAAAAGCCCTCATTGATCAGCCTCCTCAGGGTGCTGTCCAGGTTTACCACTCGTGCTATTGGCAGATAGGCAGTTCCACCTGCCGATCTCTTATGCACAATATCGGTTATGGAAGCAGACCTGTCCTTGGGAATGATAAGCCCCTGAACCCCGAAAAACTCAGCCGTTCGTATGAGGGAGCCCAAGTTTCCCGGGTCGACGATATGGTCAGCAACCACGAGAAGCCCTTTGGATCTCTGGGAGAGAGCGATTTCCAGAATGTTATCTAAGGTGGAGTAAGCATAACTGCCCAGGACAGCCACTACTCCTTGATGAGAGATCCCTTGCGATAGCCTGTCAAGGCATACCCGTTCCTTGAACCTGATCGGTATATCCCTGGCCCCAGCGAGCTCAAGGATCTCCCTCATCCGTTCGATCCTTCTCCCCCTTGCAACAAAGATCTCTAGGATTTCCCTGCTTTTTTTGAGTGTTTCAGTAACAGCGTTTATACCGCATATAATTTGGGTCACTTGTCTTTACCTGCCGGTTTCAGAGGTATATGTGATCATCTGTATTGGAACCGATGTAAGCCTATATGAAGAGGATTGATGTCGGATGGTTGGATAGAGCCTATATTTAGGCAGATTACGACGTCACCTGTGAATGACGCTCCACGAATCAGAGATGATAGAGATCCCGGATCAGCGGGTACCGCCTCTTAGTGCGCGCCCTCTCGGAGAGGATAATCGCCTCTATTTCACGTACCGCCTGCGTAAGATCATCGTTGACCACGATAAAATCGTATTCCCGACACCTCATGATTTCCTCCACCGCCTTTTTCATCCGAAGATCTACGTCCTTTTTATCGTTAGCTCCCCTTTTCCTGAGCCTCTCCTTAAGGGCCTCTATTGAGGGCGGGAGAATGAATATCGATAGAGATTCAGGAAAACGCCTCTTGATTGCCTCAGAGCCTTGGATATCGAGATCGAGCAGGAGATCTTTGCCTGACGACAGTTGGCTTTCTAGACTGGAATAAGAGGTGCCGTACAAATTGCCGTATACGTGAGCCCATTCAACGAATTGCCTCGCATCGACCATGCTCTCAAAATCCCTCCTGGTGATGAAGTAGTAGTGTTTACCCTGTATCTCTCCATGCCTCGGCCTCCGGGTAGTATGAGAAACGCAATACCCTACCCCTACCCCACTTTCCCTTATGGCACGTATGATGGTTGTTTTTCCCGTACCAGAAGGTGCGGTGATTATGAAAGTCTGTCCCCTCTGCTGCATTTCCTGTCTATAGCTTCGGAATTTTTGCAGTATCGATCCTAAGTTACATCCTCGCTACGTAAGGTACCATCCGGAGCAAATCTTTGGGCTATCGTCTCCGATTGGATAGCTGAAAGGATAACATGGTTACTATCAGTTATGATAACCGATCTCGTCTTTCTGCCTTGGGTTGCGTCGATAAGCCTCTTATCATCCCGCGCTTCCTCACGAAGTCGTCTGGCCGGCGCTGAACCCGGCGATACAATAGCGATAATCCTTCTGGATACGATAAAATTTCCAAAACCGATGCTGAGTAACGTTGGATCCATGCCTTACCCCCATTGCCAAAAGACTATTCTACGTTTTGCGTTTGCTCCCTTAATTTTTCCAGCTCTGCCTTAATCTCAACCACAATATGTGAAATCAAGGAATCCGCTGCCTTTGAACCGATCGTGTTCGCCTCTCTATTAATCTCCTGAAGCAAAAAATCCAACCTTCTTCCCACCGTTTCATCCTGGCCCATGTACTTTGTGAATTGGTCAAGGTGGCTTTCTATCCGAATCAATTCTTCTGTAATATCTGCCTTCTCAGCCATAAAAGCAACTTCTTGTATTAATCGATCTTCATTAATTTCAATGGATTCTACAAATTTATTAATCCTTTTTAGTAACTTATCTTTATACCATGTTGATGCCTGCTCGGCCCTTTTTAGAATGTCATTTACATGACCCCTGATCGTACTCAATCGCTCCAAGAAATCTCTTTCAATCGCCTTTCCCTCATTGATTCTCATCTCCTCCCATGAGTCGAATGCCTCATCGATCACCACTCGAAGGTCGGGCTCTATTTTTTCGAGGTCCATTCCGTTTTGTCTTACGATAATGGCGTCTTTGATCTGAGAGAAAAGCGATACATCAAGGGGTTGCTCAGAGCCAAGTTCCTGTTTGAGCGCATTGAATATATCCTTATAAGCCTTTATCAACGGCATATTTAGCTCGAGCATCACTCCCTTCTCCCCGTTGCCCTTAATCTGCACAGAGATATCAACCCTTCCCCTCTTTACTCTTTCTGAAACCAGTGATCTCACTACATCCTCAAACGGCAAAAGGCTTTGGGGAAGTTTCAATGCGATTTCCCTGTATCGGTGATTTACCGAGCGTATCTCCACAATGCATTCCAGACTCGATCGTGTCGATTCGGCCCTTCCATATGCGGTCATGCTCTTCAACTTATTTCTCTGCTATAGAGCGCCTTTTCTTAGACGCTGCAAGTATTCACTCCTTAGCCTGTTAAAAAGGCCGATCACCTTTTCCTCTGTATAATCGGGGTATGTCCACGAGAGGGGTTTAAAGGTCCCATCGTGAAAGATCAAGGTGAGATCGGCATAAATGCCCTTGCTCAGGTAAAACCTATGGCTATAGTTCTTTCCTGTAGCAAGCACGAGTCTCTCTAACGCGACGTACCCGGGATCGATATTGATGGTCCTCTTTTCCCTATCGAGGTGTGCCTTTTCGAGCTCATTGGTGACTAACTTGATATCAGCTATTGATTCAGGCGCAATGAGCCTTGCAAATGAGATAAATCGTCGGTAGAGAGGCCAGCCCATCTCCCTTTTATAATACAGCGTTCGGTCAAAGGGTAGCATCTCGCTTACCCAGTCAACAGGACCGAACTGCTCCTCCATCTCCCTGATGCCCGCGTCGATCAATGCAGCTTTATGGGAAAATAGGCTGCTTATCAATTTTACCTTTTCCGCTTCCTGTGGTTGGCTCACTGTTCGATGCCCGTTATTCAGTACATTTTGTCTTTTTCCCCTTATTGCTTGCTTCATACTGCGAAATGTAGGAGGCAACAGCCTTCTTAAGGAGATCGATCTTTACTGCAGATGTTCCTACCTCTCCTACCACGATACCCGCTGCCAGATTTGATAGGAATGCAGCGGATTTCATATCAAGACCGCTCGCAATACCAAGCGTAAAGGCTGCGATGACCGTGTCTCCCGCACCCGTTACATCGTAAACCTTTCTTGCTATCGACTCTATATGCGTGATCTCCCCACCTTCTTCGAATAGGGCCATGCCTTCCTCGCCGCGGGTAATCAATACTGCCTTGGATCGACTGTGATTCATAAGCCTTTTGGCTGCCTTTACAAGGTCGGTTTCGTCCTTGATCTCGATGCCTGCGATTTGTCCCGCCTGGGTACTATTGGGGGTGATCACGGTTACATGCCTGTAGAGGGGGTAATTCTTGACATAAGGGTCTACTGCAACCGGAAAGCTGAAGCCGGAAATTTCTTCTGCTATACCATGCATGAGTTTACGGGAGAAGACTCCCTTCCCGTAATCGGAACAGATAATGCCTGAAATCTGGTCTTTTTTTCCCCGGACAAAATCCATTATATGGGTAATGGTTGAAGGTTTTAAGGGCATTCTTTTCTCAAGATCATATCGTACAACCTGCTGGGCATGAGCCACGATTCTGGTCTTCACGCTCGTTGGTCTCGCGCTCTCGATGGAGATTCCACCGACATCGACACCCATGTCTTCCAATTTTGAGATGGCCTCCTTTCCCGGCCCGTCATCGCCCACAACACCGCACAATAAGGCCTTGCTTTCCAAAGAGATGAGGTTGTTGGCCACATTCGCCGCGCCTCCCAGCATCGCTGATTCTCGTTCAACCTCAACTACCGGTACCGGCGCCTCAGGAGAAATCCTCGATACATTCCCCCATATGAATCGGTCGAGCATGATATCGCCGATCACAAGGATCGACTTGCTTCTAAAATGATCAATCCCATGTATTAACTGGGCTGAATCGAATTCTTTCATAATATTAACGGATTTCCGGACGCAGATTGATAAGCATCCCTTATTTCTAACGAAGCTGACTCTCAAACTGACGAGGCATTAACAGCCTTTTCATTTTGTATTTTCCCCTAACGCGACATACATCATAAAATTTATGAAGATGTCCGGATCCTCACTTCCACGTTTTCATGACCATCCCTGAATATGCATTCATACCACATGCTTATGTGAGTAACATAGCAATTTTATAGGATTTTATAAAAAAACCTACAAAACTCTCTCAAGATGAGGTATCTATTGTTTTTAGACATACTATGACGTGCAGGCGCTTCTTTTTGGCATATCTCCATAAGGCGGCGATGTAATGGCTGGGATTGAATCACCTAAAGCTTTATAACGAGCAATTCTAAGCAGGGGGATGTAATAGGAGAATTTATGAGAAAATGGTTACCAAGGCTCATATTGCTTGTTCTCATAGCAATGTCACCAATCGCTTTTTTCACTCCTTTACAGGCTGAAGAACTCGATCGTGGCATTCGTATTACGGCCAAATCCGGCGAGAGCTTTTTCCTCTACAAGGATTATTACGCATTGGTGATAGGAGTGAGCGAGTACGATGAATGGCCTGATTTGCCGAATGCAGCTAACGATGCAAGGGAGGTTGCCTCTGCACTGGAAAGCCTTGAGTTCAACGTAAGGCTGCTCCTCGACTCAACCTCACGACAACTCACCGATGCCCTTAAGCAAATAACTTTTCATGTGGGGCAAGAGCAAAATCTAGCCCTGCTTCTATACTTCGCAGGACATGGGGACACCCTTGAACTTGCTGACGGCACCGAACTTGGCTATCTCATACCAAAGGATTGTCCTTTGAAGCAGGCCGATCCTATTGGCTTTGATGATAAAGCGATTTCCATGAAAGAACTAGAATCCCTGGCCCTCAAGGTCAAATCCATGCACGTGCTTATGATGTTCGACTCCTGCTTCTCAGGTTCTCTCTTCAATCTGGTGAGGGCGGCACCGGTAGATATCAATGAGAAGTCCGCGAGTCCTGTGAGACAGTTCATCACAGCAGGCGGCGCAGGGGAGCAAGTCCCGGACCGGTCGGTGTTCAAGATGGTCTTTCTAGATGGCATCAAAGGGTATGCCGACCTCAATGGCGATGGATATATCACCGGTTCCGAGCTCGGCATGCACCTCCAGGATAAGGTAGTGAACTATACGCGAGGAGGGCAGCACCCTCAGTATGGCAAGATCAACAATCCAAAACTGGATAAAGGCGATTTTATTTTTCGATTAGCAGGCCCTCGTGCAATGGAGGAGCCGGCAAAGGCCATCATTTCTGTTGAGTCAAATATGGACAGGGCCATGGTATTTGTCGACGGCATGGAGGTGGGCCTTACTCCATTGGCGGACGTGATGCTTTCACCGGGCGATCACCACATAGAAGTGGCAAAGGAAGGCTATGAGCCGTACCGGAGATCCATTAGGATCGAGATAGGCGGATCCCTGAGCTTATACGTAGACTTAATTGCGGCAGCACCTCGAACAGCCCAGCTTTCATCGGACATGGAATCCTATGCCGAAAAAGACAGAGCCTTCAGCAACGCCGTCGGTATGAAGTTCGTCTTGATGCCTGTAGGCACCTTCACAATGGGAAGCCGTCCGTATGAGCAGGAACGAGACAGTGACGAGAGGCCGCACCTCGTCACCTTAAGTAAGGCCTTTTATATGCAAACAACCGAAGTAACCCAAGATCAATGGAAAAAAGTCATGGGAAAAAATCCTTCCCATTTTCAAAACCGCGGGGATAACTGCCCGTTAGAAATGGTTTCTTGGAATGATGCCCAGCGGTTCATAGGAAAGCTTAACCACATAGAGGACACGGACAAATACCGGCTGCCCACTGAAGCCGAGTGGGAATATGCCTGTCGTGCTGGAACTACGACTGCTTTTTATACCGGAGATTGCATTTCCGTGAAACAGGCAAACTATAATGGACAACAGCCTTACAAGAATTGTCCTAAGGGCAATTATAGAAAAAGTCCAGCTGTTATAGGAGCTTTCCCCCCGAACAAGTGGGGGCTGTATCTTATGCACGGCAATGTTTGGGAATGGTGCCAGGATTGGTATGGAGATTATCCTTCTCAGCCCGTGACTGATCCTGAAGGACCTTGTTCTGGTGACGCACGCATATTAAGAGGTGGCTCCTGGTTCAGTCCTGCTAGGGATTTGCGTTCGGCTTGCCGGGGAAGGTATGACCCCGGCTTACGAGATGATGACATCGGCTTCCGCCTCGTCAAGGATCCTTGAGCGCATCGCCTTCAACCTTCTCCTGGTTTATTATTTTTTCTTACTTTTTAGGTAGGCTTTTATCTCTTCAGTAGTTATCCTTCTGTCATCGGGGGTGATTCTCCTAAGAAGGCCTATAAGAGCAATATCCGCTTCTTTGCCGCCCATATCCATAGCCCCTTTGAATTCAGGGTCATCCAACATCGTCAGTACCAGCACTTCCTCATAGTCCATAGAAGCAGCAGCCTCTACCGAATATTTTATTTTTCCGTCAAAAAGAAGGACTACCTTTTCACCCTCCTTTTCTTTCTCAAGAATAACAATCTTGTCTTCTAATATCTTCAATTTTGTTTCAAGGTCGGTCTTTTCTTTGATCAAAGCATCATGTTCCACCTTAGGAGTCATTTCTGCTATTTTTTCATCAATGTCGGTCTTTTCCTGATGCAGTGCATCATATTTTGCCTTCGATATCATTGTTGTTATTTGTTGCTCAAGCCCGGCTTTTTCCTCGAGCAACTTGTTGTATTCCGACTCGGTCAGCGTTACCGAAGGTTCTTTTTTCTTGCCTGATGGCAAGTTCGCACATCCTGCTGCCATGAGCGCGAGGATACAGATAAGCAAAAGAGCACGTTTAGACATATTGTTTTCCTCCTTCCTCTATGATATGTTTCGCAGTTTTTTCACCTTTCTCTCAGAGAAAAAGTCAATGGCAGGAATATGTCTTAACAGAACAGTGTTTCGTTGAAGTCCATGTTATTCTATATTTTATGATTGCATTATGTCAAGAAAACAATGAAAAGTCCTCTCCTCTACTCATAAAGATCATCGGGTAATTATCTACTACAATAAAACATTTAGGTTATAGAAATCAATAAAAAACAGGACAGCTGATCTGTATCCGAACACCCCAATTTTCATTGACTGCCCCTATTGAGTCACCTATACTCGCAAAAAACCATATCCCGAAGCAGTGGGGCTTTTCTTATGTCGATCTCGATCTGTATTATCTGCTTCAACGAGGAAAAGAATATCCGGAGATGTCTTGATAGTTGCAAATGGGCAGATGAGATAATCGTGGCTGACTCCATGAGCCAGGACAAGACCGTTGAGATTGCACGGGAATATACGGATAGGGTGCATCAAAGGATATGGTCCGGCTTTGTTGATGGGAAGAATTTTGCTCTCTCCAAGGCCACCTGTGAATGGGTGTTTAGCCTCGATGCCGATGAGGAAATACCGGGGGAGCTCCGGGATGAAATCCAAGAAGAGATCAAAAAGAAAAACACTAAAGAGGGCTATACTGTGCCGAGGCTCTCTTTTTACCAGGGGAGGTGGATCAAGCACAGCGGATTTTATCCCGACCGCCAGCTCAGGCTCTTCAAACGCAGCAAGGCCTTATGGGGGGGCAAACGGGTGCACGAGCGTGTGGAGGTAAAAGGAGAAGTGGGGCAACTAAGGCATGACCTTCTTCACTATCCTTATGATGGGAAGATCTCCGGTCAGATTCAGACCATCGATGCGTTCTCAACCCTCCTTGCTCAAGACCTCCATGATCGAGGAAAACGCTTTAGTCCGATCCTCCTCCTTTTAAGGCCTCCGCTCAAATTCCTCGAGGTGTACCTCCTGAGGCTGGGTTTTCTCGATGGGATTGCGGGATTCATCATCGCGGTGAGTTCAGCCTATGCCGTGTTCGTTCGATATGTAAAAATTAGGGAACTCCAAAACTGTATTGGAAACCGACCGAGTTGATGGCATAGCCTCAAGGTTGAATGGTATCCTACAGACACCCTACCACCGCGGAAAGTAATGTTTTTCCCTCTACATTGAACAGAAAGGAGACGGTCTGTGCTCGTTTGCAAAGTCTGCGGTGACGATTCCCAGAAGAGGACTTACACCGCCAGGGAGATGATGTTCGGAACCCGAGATGAATTTCTCTATTTTGAATGTCCTTGTTGTGGGTGCGTACAAATTGCGGAGATACCGCAGGATATGTCAGCTTATTATCCCAACACCTATTACTCCCACAAGCAACCAAGATACGATAAGACAGGCAATCCGCTCAAGAAATTTTATAAAAAACGATGGTATCTCCATTCGATTGGGAGAAAAAATGTTCTTGGAGCTTTACTAGCACGCTTTCGCGGTGTTCCTGAATTCTCCGAATGGTTTAAAAATCTAGGTATAGATTTCACCGAGAGCATTCTAGATGTTGGTTGCGGTAGCGGATCACTTCTAACGAAGATATGGCAATGCGGATTTGAGAAGGCTCACGGCGTTGATCCGTTTTTGCCTGAGGATATTTACTACAAGGGAGGGCTGCACATTGAAAAGCGTGACATCTCTGAAATTTCCAGCCAGTATGACTGCATCATGCTCCACCACTCATTTGAGCACATGCCCGAGCCTGTGGAAACCTTTGGGCAACTCTTCAGACTGCTCTCTCATAGAGGAAGACTGCTCGTCCGAATCCCTGTTGCGGATTCTTTTGCATGGCGGGAGTACAGGGAAAACTGGGTTCAATTGGACCCTCCGCGACATTTTTTCCTACATACAGAAAAAAGCATGAGATTCCTTGCCTCCAAGGTCGGCCTTGATATCGAGAACGTTGTCTACGATTCCACTGACTTTCAGTTCTGGGGGAGCGAAGAGTACAGAAAGGGCATTGCGAGATATGCGGAAAACTCTTACACGATGAATCCCGAGGGCTCCATATTCAGCAAAGCAGATATTCAACAATTTCGAAAGAGGGCCGAACAGCTCAATGCGGAACAGGACGGAGATCAGGCCTGCTACTATTTGATCAAACGCTAACATCTCATAGGAAACTTTTCATAACCTAATGGAGAGAAAAAGTCGCTCAAGCATCTCAAATAAAATTGGTTTGACGAGGGAAAACGGGACATTAGTGATTTTTATTGACTGCACATTACCTCTCGCCTATACTTGTTGATAATTGCTTTATTGTCATAAAAACGGTATATATTGTGTATTTCAGGTATGTTACAGTTCTGGAGATCTTCAAGCGTGTTGGAAGCCCGCCCCCTCTTTGACCTTTCAATTATTATCGTTAATTACAATACAGCAGACATGCTCGTCAGGTGTCTCCGTTCGATCCGTTCCCAGTTAAGTAGTAGTTCTGAGGTTATCGTAGTTGATAATGCATCCCAAGATAACAGCTTGGATATTGCTGAAGGTTCCCTATCACGCTTAACCGTGATAGCCAATAAACGGAACCTCGGTTTTGCAAGGGCAAATAACCAGGCTCTGAAGATATCAAAAGGTAGATACATCTATTTTCTCAATCCAGACACCGAACTGAAAGAAGGAGTTTTTGATGCAATGATTGAGTTTATGAGATCTAATCCAGACGTAGGGCTTGCTGGAACGCGGATCCTCAACCCGGATAGATCAATTCAATCCTCCGTTGAAAGGCACTATCCCGGCGAGAGACATTCTAGAGGTGAACTGTCTGGATTAAAGGGGGACATTGCATGGGTATCCGGGGCAAGCATGATTGCTAGGCGGTCCGTTATGCGGGAATTAAATGGCTTCGACGAAAGATTCTTTCTTTATGGTGAAGATCTTGATCTATGTTTGGCCGTAAGGAAGGCTGGATGGAAAATTGGATACATACCTGAAGCAATGGTTGTTCACTGGGGAGGTATGAGCGAAAGAAATACTCTGCCAATCGATGTTTGGAAAAAGAAATTCAATGCCGAAATTCTCTTTTATCAGAAACACTATACCTATAAAACAATGAGAGCAATTAAGAGGTTTGCTATTATACAAGCCCTCTGGAGGATATTTTCTTTAAATCTTACGCTTTTCTTTAGCAAGAATAAAGAAATCCC
>Ga0307431_1000894_pt1 | contig 18284 bp, 16 predicted proteins | sample SalMarWE160170MG_FD_202155 | JGI IMG/M metagenome (GOLD analysis project Ga0307431, IMG submission 202155) | Salt marsh sediment microbial communities from the Plum Island Ecosystem LTER, Massachusetts, United States - WE1603-170 | ecosystem: Environmental > Aquatic > Marine > Intertidal zone >...
TCTTCTTTAGTAAGTTTTCTGGCTAATGTTATGCCCTCAAATGTTCTACATCTAGATAGAGCCACATAAACTTGTCCATGATCAAAAGCAGGATTATCACCAAAATCTATGTGAGCTTTATCAAGAGTACATCCCTGACTTTTGTGTATACTAATACCAAACGCAACTTTTATTGGGAATTGTACAAAAGTTCCAACCACTTTTGATGTCAGGCTACCACTTGATCTATCATAATCATATTTATATTGTTCATATTCATTTTTTCCTACCCGGAATTCCGTATCATTCACTTTTATTATTACATAACTTTCACCATCCATTCTAGAATGTTCGACACCAATAAAAGTACCAAAAGTACCATTTACCCATCTACCCTCTATATCATTATTGAGAATCATAACCTTAGCACCTTTTTTTATTCTTATGACTTCTGCTGCATTACAATTTTTTAATTTAAAATCACCCTCAACCTTACCAACCAATTCAATTAATTCAGAATCTATCCTTCTCAGCATGGCTTGATTGATATTATCAACCATTGCATTCAGAGTACACAAAACTGGAGCATCTGATGTTATAGACCTGCCAGTATATCTTTCATTTATAGCATCTATATCTTTTTGTTCAACCTCTCCATATTTCACTTTATTCAATAAATCAATAAAATGTTGATCTTTTTGCCTGAAATTTCTAGTTAATTTTATTTTGTGGTATAATGTTTTCTTCCATATAGTAGCATCAAAAAACCACTTACCACCATACATATCATTATGTACATCCCTTGCTATTTGTGATGAAACAACAGGAGGTAATTGCATCAAATCACCCACTAATATAATTTGTTTACCAGCAAATGGCTCACCAGCATTTTCTACATTTATAAGCAAGAAATCATGAATGGCTTGCATAATATTAGAACTAACCATTGACACTTCATCTATGATTATGGTGTCAACTCGTTCATACATACGCAATTTCTTCTCATTTGTAACAACCTTTAAATCATTCCGGGTTATCAAGCGTGGTGGTAATAAACAAAATGAATGTATGGTTTGACCACCAATATTGAGAGCAGCCACACCAGTAGGTGCTATCACAGCAACATTTTTGTTGGTATTTTTTATGAAATATTTTATCAAGGTTGATTTACCGACCCCTGCATCACCAGTGATGAACATATGATCAAGAGTGTTTTCCATTAAGTTAAGACACTCTTTGAATTCATTAGTTAAGATAATATCTCCATCTTTTTCTTTATCGAAGAAATTTTTACCTTTTTTGTTATTCTTGCCGTTCTTGCCGTTCGTTCCTTTCAAATCACCAGCGTTGATGTTGAAAAAATCATCATAATTTTCTGTGTTTTCCATAAATCAAAGAGGATAAAATTAAAATCCATTATAATAAGTAGCCATTAAACAATTGGTTTCATGTATATAAATATATAATAAAAATGTTGTTATAAAAGACAGAATGCCAAACATTGATTCATTATATGAAGTACGGGAAAATCCGGAATACACTCGTAAGATGAATGAATTCGTTGATAATATAAAGAATGAATTGGGTGAATTGACAAAAGATAATTATTTTGATGCAAGGGTATCAACATCTGGTATTAATTATTCTATAACAATAAGATACACAAATGCAAAAAAAGGCGAATGGCCTAATGGTATAATTCACAATGATGAAGGCAACATGACATTGATGATACAGTCTCAAGATGGTGAAACATTGGATATCATGGAATTTGAGGCACTTATCATGCCAAGGGGTATAAGAATCAATAGAAAAAAGGGAACTTTGGAACAAATAGAAAAATATTTAATACCAAAGTTGAAAGATGCAATACAGTCCGCACAGCAATTAAAATAAATAAAACAAACAAACATTAAAAATTAAAGCCATGTCTAAAAAAGATAGAATCCCATCATTAAAATCATTAATGGAAGCTGATGAATCCAAATTTGGTGATGAAATATCCAAAATAAATGATTGGTTCTCTAAAGAATATGACGAATCTTATCAATTTAAATGGGATGGTAAATCATTGAAAGTTCTTGATAGTGATGAAAAAGAAGTTACTACTATCAGCAGAGCCGATTTAGCGAAGAAAATTGAGGGATTCCCGGAAAAAGCGAATGAAGAGGAAGAATTGGATGATGATGGTAAACCAAAAAAACCTGAGGATGAGGATGAGGATGAGGATGAGGATGAAATCGATGATGAAATCGATGATGAAGCAGAAAAGTTCATCAAAGAAAATAAATTGCCGAAAAATCGAAAAGAATTAAAGGAAACTATTATAAACTTCTACACAACAACCCGGAAGTCTATTAAGAAAAAATAACATCGTTTGAAACTTATAGGATTAGCCCATAATATTAATTATATTATGGGCTAATCCATGTTTAAAAATCATTATAATGAAAAAAGAAGTAATAGAGAAAAAAATCAAAGCATTGGTGTCAACAAACAACACCGATATAGTTGCTACTAAAACGAAACAATACACAAATGAATTGGATAAAGAATTTGAAGAGAAAAAATTGGAAGAAAAAAACAATGTATATGAACAAGTTTTAGTTGATCTTAAAAAATCGGATGATGCTACCGGATTTTTGTTGATGGGTATCGACAAATCAGAAAAAAATATAGGTGTATCATCTGAGAAAAGAAAAGGTTTAAGGTTTAAAATAGAGGATGGTGTTTCTATAAATCATGGAGAAAATGGGAAATTGAACGGCAATATCATAGCATGGAATGAAATATTGTCTGTCTGTATGGAAGTATCAAGTGAATTTGCTAAATCTGATCATTTATCTAGGTCAGGCAAATAAAAATGTCAAAAACCAAATTAGGGGAGTGTGCCATCTCCCCTAATTCAAAATTTACTAACCAAAACCGATTTACACTTGACCTGCAATCATTAGATCAGTGAAATTCTCACCTGCAAATGTCATAGCAAGTTCATATTGCCCTTCTGATGCATATTCCAAATCAAATTGTCCCGGAGGAGTTATTGGGAAGAAAATCGGGAAGTATACTTTTTTCAATATTTGTCCCAATTTATTATGGATTTCCAAGGTAAGCTTACCAGTATAATCCTCCTTAATAGTTTGGTATCCGGTCATTGGGTCATATCCTAATTTACACCAATCTCTCATTATATTATATGGATAAGTAACACCCTCTCTTGTGACGTTAACTTCCCATACCAGATCGAGATCAATGTCCGTTTCGACTACAGTACCCAAGAACCTACGTTTGTGTGCTCTATAGAATTGTTCTACCACTTCCGGTAATTTATCAGTAGATAATCCACCTACAGATCGCAATTGTTCCGATAAAACCTCAGCACCGTATTTTGCCTGTAATGGAGCAGGTAAAACAAATGTAGCCCTAAATTTCGTAAGAAACAAAGGTTCATCTTTACTGGTTGATGTTTTAGACCCGGAAAAATGGTATTGATATTTTTCTTTTGCCATGATAGTATTGTTTATTATTTATTTTATTATACTGAAACAAACCCACCAACGATTGGTCCACCGCTCTTTCTGAGGGTTATTCTGTTTACAAATCGTTTAGTGATGCCCGGTAATTCAACCTCAGTATCAACAATGGCTGCACCTTCTCTGATTACCCAATCTGGATTATTTTTTCTATCAAAAATGATATCATAATCTTCGATAGCACCAAATGTTCTGGCCAATCCTCCAAGGAAATCTTCAAGTAGTGATTCAACTGTTGTTCTTAAGTTGTCATTATTGAATTCAAATGTGAATGAATCAAGAATTTGTTCCTCTGTTATTTCAATTGAAATAAGAGTATCTCTTGCACTCAAGTTGTTGAGAACAGACCGGAATTTTTTATATGCTGTCTCATCACCCATTATTTGAACAGCACCATTTCTTCTCCTGTAAATTGGGTTAATACCCTTGGATTGTAATGAACCTCTCTCTGTTTTTATGAGTGGATGGGTTACTCTGGTAACTCCCTCACCTGCAATAACACCACGTGCTTGACCTGCAGCAGGTAAATATGGATTAGTTTGATATTTCAGTACAAAGTTGTTAGAAACATAAGCAGCTGGTGGATACCCTACCACATCTGATCTATCATCAAGGACAGCAATGTTGGGGTAGAAGAATCCAACAAATGATGCTCCATCTGCTTCTTCTGGTAATGTGTACAGCCAATCAGGATTTTCAGATTTATTCCCACCATCTTTTATGTAATCTACATTTATACTTGGGAGTGGGTTAACAGCAGTTGGTGTGTCTGTAAACCTTGGGTTAACTGATTCTTCAAATTCTTGTCTGGTAGGACAATTCAGAAGACCAATGGCTTTTTGTCTTTTCATTATCATATCAGACAGATAATTTTTAGACTGTGGTTCTAATCCGTGATTGAAAGTGTCAACAAAGTATCTGAAATCTATCATCTCTGGGTCAGCAAGACCATCTGAGATGCTTGAATTTGTCATAACTTTGTAAATTTCTTTCATTCTTGCATTAGTACCATTTGGCATGTGGGATTCTGTCATCGTAAGCCCATCCAATAGAGTAAGATCATACCTTTCATAAATTTCTTCAATAGGCATGTAGCGTTCAACCTGTATATCTCCAGAAACATTAACAAATTGTTTTATTTCGGAATCGCAACTTACTTCAATTTCAGTTGGAGCAGGTGAACCAACTCTGGTTATGTTTGTAATTCTTGTCAATATTGGTTCACCATCTGAATCCATACCAACAAGATATTGGTCTATTTTTATTTTTGGTTCGTTAACAATATCAATTCTTACTACTTTAGGAGAAACCACAGTTGCATCAAATCTTTCATTCACCGAATCAACCAATGAAATGAAATTCAACAGTGTTACATCTGTTATTTGCATGCCCCGGCTATCATAAGAATCGCCAAACACTATAGCATCACCTACTACAACAGGAACAGTTAATTCTGAATCCGTGAACAAGTTTATAATCAAAATTTCACGATAATCATCAACAGCATCTATACCATCTTTCGCAAGAATTTTGGTAAACTGTGCGTAATAAGTGTTTGGTCCATCAGTGATTTTATCACCATTGGTTAGGTCTCCACTTTCCCAATCAGCGTAAATTGGAGCATCTATATCAGCTATGTAGTAAGTATTAGTACCATCCAACATGAATCTGCTTCTGGTTAATTCATAATTGATATCGGCCACCATGGTAACACCACCAGAGAATGTGGCATTGGCAGTGGCTGCAACAGTTCCAGTTGTGTTGAATGTGGTAACATATGCATTAGCACCAGCACCAGAACCTACAGGAGCAGTAACAGTAACAACTTCATTCAATACAGAGGCAGTGAATCCGTGAGTACCAGTAAGAGCAGTTATGGCTGCTTCAATTCCAGCTGCAACTTCATTCAATCCATCAGCAGCTTGAACTGTATAAGAACCCAATACGGTTGGAGTACCAGCTACATCAACCTCAACCTCAATAGTATCACCATCAGCACCAGCATTGGTTACTGTTATTGTATCGGTGGCAAGAACTTCTGCAGTATCAACAGTAGTATCAAAATCAACAAACACCTGAGTTCCAAGTTCATCTACTTTCAAAGGACTGGTAACATCAAATACTATATTGGCATCAGATTTCAGTATTCTTGACACAGCCAATACTGGATTTGCTACAGTGATTCCGAAAGAAATACCATCGGCTGTAGTTTCACCTGCAAACAATGTTCCAAGCTCAACTTCATCGGCAATTTGAGTGAATTTTGCATATGTGCTATCAACACTTATTGTAATTTTTCCCGGAGCATACGCAATATTTATACCAGTACCACCAATCTCAAGATCATTTGAGACATTGGATGTTTTATTTGTATACGTGAAATCCTGAGAAAGCTTGCGCTTATATGATAAGAAATTGGTATCATTAACAGTGTTTGTTAATAACCTGTGTCCAATAAGGTCAATATATTTTTGGTTTGTTCCTGTTTCGTAGGCATCAAGTTGTTTTGTATCAACAGCACAAAGAATACCAGTAGTTCTGATTTCATTGTTTATCAGAGATTCAATATAATAATTGGTATTGTCTTTATCCCGGAACTTAGGAATTAAGCATCCTGTGTATGTCTTTTTAACGGTTACTTCGGGTCTGCTCAAGAATTCATTCAGTGAATCTTTAATGAGACCATTTTCATCAAAATAATTACCCATTATTGGGTCTACAGAAAGTTGTGTATATTTGTTTGACCCATAATCTCCAACAAGAACAATAACATCGATGAAATAATCAGATATCAAATCGTTTTCCCTTACAAATGGTGGGATTTCATCATTTTCACCAACATACCATTCTTTCACCGGAACATCAAAACCTTCAACATCTGATTTTCTAACCAAAATGGTTAGTGGTGTTTTTAAGAGATTGGTAAAAGAAAGTATTTGTTCTTTATCAACCTGATCTCTGGTTGCCAGTAGATAATCTTTGTCAGGATTCCAGAATCTGTCTTTTCTGAAATATGATGCATACAATTTGTTTCTTTTTGTTCCGTTCAGATTGGCAATGTCCACAGAAAACGAACGGTAAGGAACAACATCAGCATTTTCAGTGGGTATACCATTTTCATCAACTTCATTATTAACGTTGAGCAAGTTTATGGCAAGGACTCCACCCTCAGCGAGGGCAACGTTAATTGAATGATGGAAATATGAACCTTTTCTTTCCAAAGACTTGTCTATTGGTCCATACAACAGTTCTGCCGTTTGATAATCTCCTTTTTCAATGTAGATAGGAACATTAAACCAACCTATTTTTGAAAAACCTGCAATTAACCTTATTGGCTCACCACCTGCTGTTTCTGCTGAAACCGGATTATCGTTGTATATAGTGTAAACACCTGCTGCATTGAATTTTTCAGTCAAATCCTTTAGAGTGATTCTTGCGTTTGCCATGATTTTCTATTTATGTTTTATTATGTATTTTTCTTTTTATTATTTATTTACGTACGCAAATACGTAAATGATTATATACAAATAAGCCAGACTAAAGGTTTAATCTGGCTTATTTAAATAGTAAACTCTATGCAAACTATTTAGTTCTCCCTTAAGGATGTGTGTGTTCTTAATTATTGGAGAATTCTTGTAATTTTTTTAACAATAAATCCTTTATTGATTTGAATTCAGCATATTCCAAATTTATTTTATTACCATCAACAGTGATATTACACATGGAATGTGCACCTGAATAAAGCAATGTTGATGTGCCTTTGCTGCTTGATACTGTTGCATAAAAATATTTATTTTCAGCAGATGTCTTTTGAGATAAAAATATATCACCGGGTTCTGCTTTATCTATCAAAGCGACACATTTTGTTATAGCTTCATTCTTCATATATTATATTTTTTCAACATCATCAAAATTTTTGGCCTCAGAATATTTATCAGATCGATTTATTTCATTACTTGGTATAAGCCAATCTATTTCCAATTCCGGGTCATTATGGATTATATATCTGCAGTTATCAGGATTCCATTCTTTATTTGTTTTTATCAACACAGTTGATTGGTCTGAATGAGCTACAAATCCCATAGCAAATCCTTCACATGCATATATCTGTAATTGGTCTACATCTGATACACGCATTGAAAAATATTCTCCATAAGTATCGGAGTCTATTCTCATATCCAAAAACACAAAAAAAGTTATGCCCTTTATGCACCTAACAAGATATGATTGAGTATCTTCATCCAATTGATAGTAAATACCACGTATAGTGCCACGTTCTAATATAACTTGATGGTCTATTATAAACCTATCATTAATGTCCAATTCTTGTGAAAATATGTTTTCACTATAAACATCAGAAAAATTAGAAAACTCACTGGTTTTGAATCTTGGTTTTATGATTTTAATACCATCTATATGTGATGCAAGCATTTCCATAGTCATAATTTCTTATTTTATATATTTTATAAACATTTGGTTTCACAAAATTCGTTATTTATATTATTTATAAACTATTTATTATTACCAATTTATATGGAATTCTCCACCATATATTTCTTCATTAGCTAATTTGATACATTCAGGTGATAAATCAATGCCAATAAATCCGATATTCATTCTCTTTGCGACAACACCAACAACACCACTTCCAAAAAAGGTATCCAAAACTACACCACCACTTGGACAAGAAGCTAGTATTGGTGTCTCAACAAGATCATCAGGAAACACAGCAAAATGTGCTTTTTTAGATGGTTTTGTGTTTATTGACCACACACATCTTTTTGTTCTACCTTTTTCGTTTGGTCTCACATTTCTTTTTATGTTTCTGTGTTGGCCAAGATTTTTATCCCAATCGCTTTCATTACCAGTCATATTATCACCACCACGCCTATTTAATGGTTTTATATATGGCTCAAATTGTTGTTTGTGATAATATTTTTTATTTTTTGTAAAAAAGTACATTTTTTCATAATCGTTTGTGAATTTGTCGGTAGCAGGTTGTGGCATTTGGTTTGGTCTGTGCCATACCAATTCGTTTCTACATATCCACCTATCGTCTATCATCGCTATTTTAAATCTATCAGGGATACCCATCAGTGATTTTCTACTGTTATAGGTATCTCCAATGTTGACATAGCAAGAACCTTGTTTTTTAATAATACGCTTTACTTCTTTAAAAATCATCATCAGATGCGATATGTACATCTGATAAGTAGGTTCTTGGCCTAATTCTCCAATCCAATCGCCCCAATCTTGTGGTGGTGTTTTGTAATTTCTTTGTTTATAATATGGTGGTGATGTTATACACATGTCAACATATTCATCTGGAAACCTTTTTAATAAGGTCAAAACGTGTCCACACAAAATATGTTCTGTCATGATCTACGAAATTCTTCTTGTTGTATAGAGAAATCACCGGGAGACATCATATCGCCTTTTTCTTGTAATCTCATATAGTCATAATCTATACTAAATTCTTGCCTGTAATCCTTCCACCCATTGTCTCTAGATTTCAAATTTTTGAGGAAATATTGTCTGGCTATTTTCATTTCCGGTGTCTGAATTATAGCCCATATATTGTCTGTTCTATGGATTATTCCGGAAGATTCACCAAGCATTGTTAAATCAATATCTGCTAGACCATATCCTTTTATTTTCAATTGATGAGCAGTTATCATAGCCAAATCATCTTCTTCTGCTATTCTGGCAAGGTCTGATGTATTCTGTTTGTGGAGATTATACATCTGGTCTAATGTTATACCATAATCGCTTTGCATTTCTGTCAAATAATCAACAACACAACAATGTACTTTTTTACCAGTTGCTTCCTCTACTCTCTTTATATAAGCTTTTATAGTGTTGGGGGATGCTGATGCGAATTTTTTGGTACGCAGCATACCTAATGGTATAAGTTCTTTTTGATGGGTTTTCTGAAAATCATTTATTATGTCAGACATTGTGTCTACACTATTTGATGATTTTATATAATCAGAAATTCTAATATTGAAAGCATTAGCACCAATCCTTTTATATATTTTATGTGCTCTCATTTCTAAAGATATAAGCAACACATTTTTACCAGCCATCATCATATTATAGGCAAGATTACCTAGCCATATTGATTTTCCAATATTTGATTCTCCAACAAGAATAGTAAGTGTACCGGATTCAAATCCACCAGACCCATCTTCACAAGCCCAACTATTTATATTTGGGAAACCACAATTCATGAGATTTTCTGGAGCAGTCTGTATATGAGATTCTGCATCCATAAAATCTTCACCTATATCATCATCTATAACTATCGATGTTCTAGAGACAATGATATCTTGACATTCTTTTATTACTTTTGCTACATTATCTGGTGTAATATCGTTTCTGTGGGCGTTGGAGTGGGCTATGGCTAATTTATATCCTTTCTGACTATTTTCCCAATGTATCCATAATTGAACATGTTTCTGAACCCAATCATGGTCATACTTATTTATGTCTGTTGTGAATATGTTTTTTATATTTGATATAAAATTTTCTACATTTTCTTTGTCCGGCAAATTAGTGTCTTTTTTAATATCATCATCATTCCAAGCAAGTTGTTCTAATTGCTCTGTTGTTGGATTATTGATATCGAATGGTATAGATTTGAAATTTTTATAAAAAGCCTTGCATAATTTAAATAAATATCTTATGTGTTTATTTTTGAAGAAATCTTCATCAACAACATTAAACAACAATGGCTCTTTACATATAAAGAGAACAACTATATTATCAAAATTCGGGGTTCTATTCTCCATTATAATTTACGTTGATACAGAATTTGTCGGTTTCTGAATAATTCCATTCTGGTAATATATCTTCATCCTCGTTTTGGTATGGATATCCAAGCAATATTTGTTTATCTAAAAGCCATGTTACAGAATTTTCTATGGTTTCTCTTCTTTGATTACCAAAAACATCTATTAATTCCGACAATAAAAACAACGATTTTCTCTTAGAAAAAATAAAATGTAATAAATCATCTGGTTCTGGAGCATATGGCAAATTGATATATTCTTCTGTAGCATGTTTTACTTTTAGATTCCATGAATCATAAATATTTCGTACTTTGCTTAATATATCAGTCCAATTGTTTATTTTTGGTTTTGTAACCTCACCATCTACGAACCTAGCTTTTAAGATGTCTCGCCTATGCAATTTTTCTATTTCATTTTCAGAAACTGATTCATCATAATTTAAAAAAATTGTGTCGCCTCTTTCATCAACATAATTCCTATCTTCAAGAAAATAAGTATCTGATGGGTCATGTACAAACCAATATTTCATATTTTATATTTTAGTTCATCAATATGCTTTCTAAAAATTCTGTCTTTAATTGTATTATGGTCAACAAATTTGGTTTCCTTTAAAGAATCAATAGGAGAATAATTATAAACCATACACAAAACATAATGTTTTAATTTACATTTTTTGAAACAAGACCATATAAATATGGTAATGCAGTGTTTTAAAGGCAATTCCTTCCATGTTTTTTTCTTATCTCTCTTAGTAAAACACAACAATTGTGTTCCGGGAATTGGTTGATATTCAGAATAATTGTGTATTATCATAAGCTGTCTGATAACATCATTAATTAAACCAAATGCAAACCCCAAAACAATTGCCACACAAATGATTGATATTGTTCTGAATTCTAAATCTTTCATAGGTGCTATCAACAATGGATAAGATATTGACGAATATACAAACCATGAAATAAGATTAATCAACAGCCTTTTCATTTGTCAACAATTTTGTCAGTTCATGAACGATTGATAATTGGTATTTATTTTATATTCGTGTCTTTCTTTTTGTCAATTTCTTGCTCAGATTTCTTGATATTATTAGCAGCTTCTTCTGCCATGTTAAGAAGAGAATTTATTCCCTCAGTTACATTTTCCTCAGGTATTGTTGATTCATCAATTACATCAGTTATATTAGCCTCTGTTAATTCACTGTATTCATAGATGGGTCTAACCACCGTATCTATTTGCCTCAACACATCTTCTGTAAATACATGGCTAGTCCACAATTCTTTTTCTTTGATTGTTCTACCAAGATGCTTAACAATCCAATCAGGAGAAGATGATTTCGGGAAACCAATTTGTTTTTCAACTTTGTTGTAAGTATCACCATTAAATCTATCCTTAATAGCTGGTAAGAACACCACTTCCTGATTGGAATTTATATCTATTTTTGGTACATCAATGATAGTAACTATTCCATCATCAACGTATCCACCAAATTCTTTAGTGAGTTTAGATGATAATACAGCATCTGTTGTATATGTGCTTTCCAGAATTTCTTTATCGCTTTGGTCTTCCGCTATTATTTTCAATATTTTCATATTGTCAATCAGTGGAATGGTTCTTTTTATTTTTAATTTAGGAAAAATAGCCACATACTTGCCAGATTTGAATGCTTTTTCAACGTTTTTCTTTTTAAACTTAAAACTCTGATTTCTATTTAAATCAAGTTTAGCATTACCCATCATGTATATGATATCATTATCCAAATGTTGTTCAAACACTTCCTGTATGATTTTTGCATCAGTAATGTTCTGTTGTAATATAGACACAACAAATTCGGTAGAGAAAGATTTGTTGAAAATATCTTCTTTTTTGCTACCGTTGTTTAGAAGAATGGAAACAATATCAGAACCATCATATTCATCATAGCCTAAGTCTGTCTTCAAAAACCTAAATTTTTGTATTTTTTTAGGATTATATGCTGCAACCCCACCAACTATTTCAAGTATACCATTTTCAACATCTTCTACCATATTTTGACCAAACCATTCTTGTTTGGCCTTGTTTACCATATTATATAAATCTTTTATTAAAAATTTCTTATTCCCAATTATTTCACCTTTGGTAGCTTTTTTCTTTGTTAATAATTCATGGGCTAAATCGATGTATTCAACAAATCTACCCTTTGTTATACCACACAACTCCCAACTAACAAAATGTTGCAATCCCAGATATGGCTGCATACCAGTTCTTGTGGATATATAAAGCTCAATGTCTCGTTCTCCAGTGCTATATCTACTCTCAATAACGTGAGACCGAATGAATATACCAGTTCGTATTTTTGTTTTTTTACCATCATCGTCATAAGAATCTACTCTCTCAGGTCGTTTTGTGAGTCCTGATATAATAGATGACAAATAAATAGAGCCGAGACCACCAGAAACAACTTTGTCTTTGAAATTACCCATATCTTTTTCATAAACATGAGCAGTGCATATTACTGGTATTCCCAATTTTCCTAACCGGGTAGCCATCATGTTAAACAACAATTTTACCTCTCTTGCAACAGTACCCATATCAGTAACAACCTTACTTTCATCGATAGCATCTTTCAATTGTTTTGATGAAATAAGACCACTTATTGAATCAATAACAATCGCAACTTTTGGTAAACATTCTCTTATTTCCTCCGGGGTTGCATCTTTATTTTTATCTTTAAATTCCTTTTTGGTCTTTCTTAATCCCTCACTAAATTGAGCAAGCGGAATAATAACTTCTTTTGAGGTTTCTGGTTGAGTGAATCGTATAAGTTTTGGGTCTATTTTTTGATTTTTGAATCTTTCTCTGTCTGGAGAGTGTTCTGTTTCAAACATCCACACAAAATATCCCATTTTTTGTAAACTCTCAACACCATTAAGAGCCAAGAATGATTTTCCTGTTTTGGGGTCTCCTGCTATGGTTACTATTCTGTTGATTGGATATCCTCTCATTAATGAACCTGATATCTGAGCATTATATAAATAATTACCAGTGTGTATCCAATCATAGGTGTCTATCTCACTATAATTATCAAGTAAATCTCCATCAGCATCATATTGAGACATATACTCGTTGAGGTCTGAAAAATTGGTTTTTTTGCCTGTATAAGGCTTTATTTGTTTTGCCATGACATATATTGTTTTTGTTTTTACCAAATACTATCGAAAAATAAAAGTTCAGGATTTAATTTAGGTACATCAAGAGCTTCAAGTATATTATTGAATGGTTGTAAAAAAACTTTTTCAAATTGTAATTCAAGATATATCGGTGGAGCAAATTCTGCCGGGAATATATTACTAGGAAATGCAAAATATCCGGGTTCTTCTTTTATATGATAAAATTGAACTTTTTCTGTGCTCTTTATCCTGTCATATTTTTTACCAAATTTATTAATATGTAACAGATGATTGTAATAACCAGCAGCCTTTATATGATATGGAGTATCTTTTATGGTTTCCAATTCATCAGTATCTTTCATAATCCATTTTTCCATATTATTACACCGCACACCCTTACATATTTCAAGAATATTAATGGTTTGGAATTCATCTTTTATTTTTCCTATTTTTTCTAACAATTCGTTTATCTCCAGAGCAGATTTTTTATCCATTATATACTCAACCAACAAACGAAGCTTACCACGGACATACTTTGGAATGGAAGGTTTATTAATTTCCAGTCCTTTTATTTGCAAATCTTCAAGTGGTTTTAATATCTTTCCTTCATCCCACACAGGGTTTTTTATGTACATTTTCTTGGCTACCCATAAAACAGAATCATTGACCTGTTCCATGTGTAATTTCAGTGATGGTTCACCATCTTTTTTAGTAGTAAATCCATTAAATCCTAAAACATATTCTTCCAATTTGTTTTTTACGTAATCGGCAAGAACGTGTTTATCAAGTGATAAAGCAAAATCAGTTATACTTCCGGAAAAATCAGTTGTTTTCATGACACTATCAAGCAGCAAAAAGACAGAATCGGTATTATGAACTAAAACATTATTGGCGAAAAATGTATGGGTTTCTTCTATTTCCACATCATAAACATATTCATAATCTTTATTATCAAGTTTCTCTATATTTTTTACTTTTTGTAAATCAAATTCATAGTCTTTAATTGTGTTTTTGAAATTAGATTTACCCAAATTTATCAATCTTTCATTTTTCCTGTCTAGAATAAATCCTATTTTGTCTCTAAACCCATACTTATTTTGAACATAAACATGTTTGGAAATAGAACCATTATTATATAATTTATTTTTTGTTTTATAAGTATTTGGATTATTTTCTTTAAATACCGAATTTGATATACCAACCTTATATAATAATTTTCTTATGGATTGTATATGATTATCATTTATTGTAGTGTGACGTATAATAGCACCATTTTCTTTCATAATAGTACCATCAGCAGAAAACAATCCTCTTAAGAATGAACATACATTTTCTTCTTTTTCATTGAGAAGCCATTCAGGTATAATTTTGTCCCCACTATCACCTTTAAAATTTTCAGATATAATGGTTGCTAATTTTACACCAGATATAGCTATATCACCTTTGTCATCCATATTCCAATAGCTACTAATATATCCCATATTTTTCAATGGATTGATGATTTTTATTATAAATTCATCTTTATCCAATCCGGCTGCTATTCTAACATAATAATCTTTGTTGTGTTGTTTATTTTTATAAAAACTACCATCTCCTATAAAATATCCCATAAATTCATATAATTGCCTGGGATAATTGTAATAAGAATTTTCATTAAAAGGGATTTTTTTAAGGGAAACAATGGTTTTTATTTTATCCCCTATTTCTTGAGGCTTAGTTTCAATTATTCTATTTAATGGATTATTATTGCAATACTTGGTTTTATCAATAGCTTTTGATTTGTAACCCATTAGAGAATGATCTTCTGTAACACCTATATTCCAATGGTTAGTAAAATTAACTTTATATAATTGTTTAGTGGTTTTGTGGCGCATCACATATTTAATAGGTCTAAATACTGATTTACCATTTTTATCTAAGGTTAATGATTTAACATTTTTAACATAACAATATTCTTTTTCACCAATAACCATATCAACATTGGTGAACAAATCTTCTATATTGGTTTCAAAAATTAAGTCATTATTTTCAACCATCAATTTAGTGTCACCAATTATACTATCTGCATAATTTATAACATCTTGTTCATATTTGTCCACCCTGCTCATACCCATTTTTTCATGTATTTCTGTCATGGTATGCCAGTTCCGGAAAAATTCATTAAATATTTTTATGGTGAATTTTATTAAATCCTCTGATTGTTTAGTAACGGATTGAGCTACATCCCTATTGTAAGCTATGAATTTCTTAAAACCAATGACACCATAAACACTATTAAGTATGATCTTTAATGAAAGGTTTTTGTTTTTGGTATTCGTATGCAGCAGCTTAAGTCTATTTAATTCCTTTTCTATATCCTCCTTTGTAACTACATCACCTTTTTTGAAGGTGGAGAATTTTAATTCTTTGTCTATAGTTATATCCACTTATTATCTCTTTACAGTTGCCACAGATGACATAATGACATCATTATCATTATTAACAAAAAACACCAATAACATGGATTTTCCCATCTTTGTATTGTTGACCAAATATACGGTGTATGTTGGAGCATTTAACAATCTGAACGCTATTTCTTGAATGGCTAACAACATATCTTGATTTGATTTGAAGTCAAACTCCCCATAATCAGAAGTATCATTTAGATTGTAATTAATTTTCCATTTATCGTCTTTCGATTTGAATAATAATGTTTTGTCCTTGGCTGTGTATTGAAGTATAGATTTATGAACAGATGTTGCTTTGTCGCCAGAATCTTTCTCAAAATCTATTAATTTTAATGTGCTTTTTGCGAATGCAGTGTTTATTTCAAATTTCAGCAGATAATCAGATAAATCATATAGTTTATCTTTCCATACTTCATCCGGTAAAAAAGGAACTTTATGTGATTCATGTCCACTAATTTTTAGGTTGACATGTTTAGATTTTAATTTTATGTGATTTATACGCCAAGACTTATTATTTCCTTCATCATAAATCACATCGAATTCACCATCCAGTTTTTTGATATCAGCTTGTTTGTACACATTGAGACCTTCTTTCAGTTTTTTGACATTAACCATGTTAAATCTCAAATAATCCACTTCATCTGTTAGGCTTATTTCTTCAAACAATTCATCGGTTTGCACTGAAAAATATTTTACAAATGTTTTTGTGGATGGATGCACTTTAGAGGTTACTCTATCTGATTTTATTTCAATAGAAAATGGAAGGGCGTTTATGTCTATATTACCCACAAAACCCACAAATTTCTCAACACCCAAACCTTTGAATTTTACTAGCTTAGAACTCATATCTCAGTCTTAATTATTGTCTTAATTTAATATAAGATTTTTGTAATATAAGTTTCAAATGAATACAAATTTTTACCGATAACTATCTAGTTAATCCAATAGAGTGTGTGCGCATGGCGTACCCTTTTTTAATTAGACCATATAAATCAAAACCGTTTTTGATAAGATATGATACAATGAAACCTATATTTTTTACTTCATCTGGCACACCATTATTTTTAACTTTTATAGAGAAATCTATATCACCAAAATAAACATTAACTTCATTTCCACTACTGTCTGAAGTTATATATTCATTTTGATTTCTTGATGTGTTGCCTGTGAATCCTTGTGAATCGAGAGCTAAATTATTTATAACTTTTATATCATTTGGTCTTATACTACTAGTGTCTCTCAATCTCAATTTTATCTGTCTTACATCATAAGTATCAATCTCTAGAGTTCTTATGCTTTGAACAGTTACAACATTTTCTATGGAGTTCACATGATGTATAATACAATCTCCAAGTTTTGAATGACATTGTACATGGCTATATAAATCAAAGAAATCTATAAGTTCAAACGTATAATTTTGAACTCTTCTTATAATAGGACTCCTACCTGCCATGTTTGTTTAATTTGTTATTTCTACTATATGTATCATAAGTACCAGATTCCTCAAGCATACTCTTAATTAATTGTCTTTCACCAGCCTTATCACGAATATTAGTTTTATAATTCTTATCTCTACCATTTGGATACCTAGCATCAAGCTTTATTTTGTTGGCTTTAAATACATCAGACAATGGTAAACCAACCAATCTTAATAGATTAGCAAAGAACCAAGTCATATCTCCTGCTTCACTAGCAAAATCTTCCAAACTAAATGGTTTGTTATGAAAAACAAACTTACGCACAACCCCCATTATTTCATTAGCTTCTTCTGCTACTCCTGATGCAGCATTCAATAAATCAAGCACATCATCTTCCATAGGGTTGTCACTAAAACCCTTCTCACAATATTTCATGTAGGAAATATAATCAAGCTTCCCATCAGAACCAAAAGATTTCAGTTTATAATTATCAAAATCAATCAAATATTCATCAAGTTTTATATTAAAAAACTTCTTGATTCTTGATTCGTATCTTGTTAATACAAACCCAAATGGATGCGGTGTGATGGCATATTTTAGATTGTTGGACTCAGATATAAGTGTGTTTATCTGTAATACAGAAATTTTTCTCATTATGGGGATTTTGAATGATAATATTATTAAGAAATGATGGTTTTATACAAAATAGGCCATCTTTGTGGATGGCCTATTTGATATTGTTTGATATACAACTTATTATTTCTTTTTCGTACCAGATTTTTTGGTGGTGGTTTTTTTCGGAGCAGATTTCTTCTCTTCTTTCTTCTCTTCATCGGCAGGTTTATCATCGGCAACTACTTCTTTCTTCTCTTCAACCACTTCATCGGCAGGTTTATCATCGGCAGGTTTATCATCGGCAGGTTTATCATCGGCAGGTTTATCATCGGCAGGTTTATCATCGGCAGGTTTA
>Ga0307431_1000895_pt1 | contig 18279 bp, 26 predicted proteins | sample SalMarWE160170MG_FD_202155 | JGI IMG/M metagenome (GOLD analysis project Ga0307431, IMG submission 202155) | Salt marsh sediment microbial communities from the Plum Island Ecosystem LTER, Massachusetts, United States - WE1603-170 | ecosystem: Environmental > Aquatic > Marine > Intertidal zone >...
TTTCACCGATGCCCGGGTCGCCGCCGTCGCGGCGTCCGCGAACGAAGGGATCACCATGCGCTGCACGTCGTGCGGGTATGACCATGCGGCCGGCACGCCGTGCCCGGTCCAGCTCAACAACCCCACCTACCCGCCCCGCCCCGCCCCCCAGCCCCAGCCGCAGCCGCAGCCCCAGCCGCAGGGCCAGCCGCAGCCCCAGCCGCAGGGCCAGCCGCAGCCCCAGCCGCAGGGCCAGCCGCAGCCGCAGGGCCAGCCGCAGCCGCAGCCGCAGGGCCAGGGCCAGCCCCAGGGCCAGCCCCAGGGCCAGCCGAGCGATCTCAGTGCGGCGATCGGCGCCGCGGTGCAGGCGGCGCTGTCCGCGGCCGGGATCATCGAGCCGGCCGACGGCCCCGGCGGCCCGCGGCCGACGGTCGACCCGTCCCGGCCGCTGCCCGTGCGGGTCGCCGAGGCCGTCCCGTACCGGTTCGACCGGGGCCGGAACTTCATCCCCGGAGAGCACGTGTTCTCCGCCGACGTCCACGCGATGGCGCTCAGCCGCGACCATGAGGGCACCGGCACCGACGCCGGGAAGCGAGTCATGGGCCTGCTGCGGGCGGCGTTCGCCACCGCGGCCGCCGACGTCAACGAGCTCAACCCGACCATCCAGCGGCCCGACATGTACGTCGACCAGCAGGACTACCGGTACCCGATCTGGGCCAGCGTCGACAAGGGCAGCCTCCCCAACGGGATCCAGCCCTTCGCCTTCCCCAAATACTCGTCCAGCTCGGGCCTGGTCGGCGACCACACCGAGGGCACCGAGCCGACGGCCGGTTCGTTCGTGACCACCTCCCAGACGGTCACGCCGTCCCCTGTGAGCGGCAAGGCGTCGTTGACCCGCGAGGTCTGGGACATGGGCGGCAACCCCGCCGTCTCCACGCTGATCTTCAACCAGATGGTCCGCGGGTACAGGGAGGGCCTGGAGAGCGCCGCCGCGACGTTCCTGAACACGCTCACCGCGGCGACCGACATCACGATCACGACCGCGTCCGCGGACGCCGTGCTCGCCGGGGACTGGGAGGCCGCGCTGGCCGGCCTGCAGTTCGTCCGCGGCTACGACTTCTCCGCGTTCGTCCTGGAGGCCGTCCTCTACAAGGCGTTCGCCGCGGCCAAGGACGGCAACGACCGGCCCCTGTACCCGATGCTGGCGCCGCAGAACGCCAACGGGACCGCGGCGACCCGGTTCCGGACCCTCGACCTGGGGGGCGTCACCGGGATGCCGTCGTGGGCGCTGGCCTCCACCCCCGGTTCGCCGAACAACAGTTGGCTGTACGACCCGATGTTCGTCCACGGCTGGGCCACCCCACCGACCAGGCTGGAGTTCCCCGGCACCGACGCCTCCGCCGCCTACGCCCCGGTCGCGATGGTCGACCTGGCGATCTGGGGCTACAAGGCGCTGGCCAACTCCGACGTCGGCGCCGTCCGCCAGGTCATCTACGACAGCGTCTCCTGACCCCCGCCTCGTTTTTCCGCAGCGAAGATCCGTGCAGGCAAAAACAGCATCGACCTGAGAGGAGGTGTCCCCGATGCCCACCATCGTGATCAGCGAGCGCCTGTCCACCGCCGACGTCGGGGACACCTGGCGGATCTGGCTGCAGGCCTTCGACGCAGACCAGGCCCGGGCGGTGCCGGACTCGGTCACCGCCACCGTCACCCTGCCCGACACGACCACCGCGGCGATGACCGTCACCGCGCAGGCCGCCACCGGCCTCTACGAGATCACCTACACCCTCGCCGCCGCCGGCCGGCACACCGCCGTGATCACCACAGCGTCCACCGACTTCGGCGACGACGTAGACACCCTGGAGCTGCTCGCGTTCGCCGTCGCCGCGGACCCACCCACCGTCGACGACGTCGAGACCTACCTGGGCACCACCTCCTACACCACCGCCGAGATCACCACCGCGTACAACGCGGAGCTCGCCGCCCAGCGCCACCGCTGCGACATCCCCGCCGACTACCCCGCCGACCTCGCCGAGGCCCTCTGCCGGCGGATCGCGGTCAACCTGTCCCGCCGCCAGAACGTCGCAGGGTTCGTCGAGGGCGACGCCGGCCTGGTCCGGGTCCCCGGGCAGGACGTGGAGGTCCGCCGCCTGGAGCGCCCGTTCTGGCGGCTGATCGCCCGATGACCGCCTTCGGGACCACCCGCGCCGAGCTCGCCACCGCCCTGACCGGCGTGTCCGGGGTCACCGGGTACGCCGAGCGCCCGGCCGCGGTGAAGCCGGGCGATGCCTGGCCCACCCTCGCGCTCGCCGAGCGCGGCCCCGGCCTGACCTTCGCCGTCAGCTGGAACATCACCGTGCTGCTGGCGGCCGACGAGGCGACCGCCACCGCCCGCACCGACGCGCTGCTGCTGGACCTGTGCGCCGCCCTCGACCCCGTCGCCTACGTCGACACCGTGACCCCCGTGGCCGTCGCGACCACCGCCGGGGACCTCCTCGGCCTGCAGATCACCACAAGGAGCGAATGAGATGGCCGCCTACACCGGTGCAATCATGATGAAGAACGCCCTGGTCAAGCAGTCGACCACCGATTACGGCAACCAGTGCTCCAAGGCGCGCCTGGTGCCCGACTCCAACATCCAGACGATGCGGACCCTGGTCCCGGACGGGCAGATCGTCGACGTCGACAGCCCCGTGTGGACGCTGGAGCTCGCCGGCGTGCAGGACCACGAGTCCGGCGGCCTCGCCGCATACCTGACCGCCAACGCCGGCGCCCTCGTCGACTTGATCATCGCCCCGAACAACACCACCGGCGCCGTGCAGTGGACGGTGTCGGTGATGGCCCTGCCGGTCGAGTTCGGTGGGGAGACCGGCCAGTGGGCGACGTTCGACGTCGCCCTGCCGGTGTCCGGGCAGCCCACCGCCGGAACCGTCTCCTGATGGCCGCAGTGATGCGGCTGACCGTCCACCCCGACGAGGGGGAGCCCTTCGAGGTGACCGCGGGGCAGCGGGAGATGGCGGCGTGGGAGGCGCAGCCCTTCGGGTGCAACGCCTTCGACGCGCTCGGCGTCAAGGGCGTGACGTTCCTGCGGTTCCTGGCGTGGGCTGCGATCCGCCGGGCCGGGCAGAAGGCGCCTGCCTTCGACACCTGGTCGGCGACGATCGACCGGGTCGACTTCGCCGACGACGACGACCAGGGGAAGGCGCCGGGCCCTACCCGGCGGGGTCGGCGCGCCGGGGCCTCCTCGACCTCGCCCTGACCCTCGGACAGCCCTGCAGCGAGGTCCTCGGCTGGGACGACCGGGACATCGCCACCGCCCTGGACTGGCTGGACGACCTGGCCGACGCCCGCAAGGACGCAGCACGCAGGAGGTGACCGATGCAGGCCAATGTGGGTGACGACCAGTTGGGCCGCCTCGTCGGCGACCTCAAGGCGTTCAGTGCCGGCGGTGACGTGGCGAAGGCCCTGCGCAAGCGGCTCCGGGAGTCCGTCCCGGAAGCCCGCCGCCGCATCCGCGACACCGCGGTGGCGATCCTGCCGCACCGGCACGGCCTCAACCAGTGGATCGCCTCCTCCAAGGTCACCGCGAGTATCCGGTTGCGCTCGCAGCGCTCCGCTGGGCTCAGCCTGCGCGTCGGCCGCAACTCCTCCCGCAAGCGCTCCGACGTACGCAAGATCGACGCCGGGGAGGTCCGGGCACCGTCGTGGGGCCGCCGCGGCCGCGGCGAATGGCACGCCCAGGCCGTCACCGGCGGGTTCGCCACCGACACGGTATCCGGGATGGTCGAGCAGTGGCGCGCCGCGGCCATCCGCGCCGCCGACGACGCCACCCGGGAGCTGATCCATGGCTAACGCCCGCGACGTCGTCGTCGACATCCTCGGTCGCGACAAGACCAGCGCCGCAGCGAAGTCCGCCGCCGGGAACTTCGGCAAGGTCGCGAAGGCGTCCAAGGGCCTCAAGGACGAGTTCCAGAAGGGTGCGATCGCGGTGGCCGCGGTCACCGGCGCCGTCGTCGGCCTCAACAAGGTCATGCAGGCCGGGCTGACGATGGGCCTCATCCGAGCCAACGCCCAGGTCGCGCTCGGCGCCACCGGGTACGCGCAGCTGTCCAAGGCCGCCGAGTCCTCCGCCCACAGCCTCGGGCTGACAACCAGCGAATTCATCAACAGCGCCGGCCAGGCCGCGATCCTGGCCAAGAACATGGGCTTCGGGCAGGCCACGGCCGTGCAGTTCGGGGCCCTGCTGCCCGACCTGGCCAACCGCCTGTCGATCATGTCGTCGGGGCAGCGGGACGCCGCGCAGTCCTCCGACATGCTGCGCTCGGCGCTGGCGGGGGAATACGACCCGCTGCAGGCCGTCGGCATCAACATCAGTGCCGCGATCGTCGCGACGAAGGCCCTGGGCATCCAGCAGAGGTCCGGGAACAAGCTGACGATCCAGCAGGCCAACTCGTTAGCCGTCCTGTCGATCGTGCAGGACCAGACCGCCCAGACCACCCAGGTGATGGCCACCGCCCAGGGCAAGGCCTACCTGGCGGCGCAGCAGAACACCGCGGCGCTGAAGGAGCAGTGGCAGACCCTGCAGCAGCAGCTCACCCCCGCGATCTCTGACGCCCTGGCCGTCACCACCGAGTGGTTCGACGTGCTGCTGCACCCGGAGAAGCTCAAGCGCCTCGACCAGGCCACGAAGGAGTACAAGGACTCCGTCGACAACGCGGGCAAGGCCACCACCGGGATGACCTACTCCGTCGACGAGATGGCCCAGACCGCCTCCGGGTCCGCCCGCGACGTCTACGCCTACGCCCGCAGCCTCGACTACGCCCGGGAGGCCGCCGACAAGTCCGCCAACGCCCAGCTGGCCGACCGCGACGCCGCCCGCGGCTTCGCCCAGGCGCTCGCCGACGCCAAGGGCGAGCTGAAGGACAACGGGCGGACGCTGGACATCAACACGCAGAAGGGCCGCGACAACGCCGCCAGCCTCGACAAGATCGCCGCCGCGGCGAACAAGCAGGCCCAAGCAATCTTGACGGCAGGCGGCAGCCAGGCGCAGTTCGACCGGTCCCTGTCGACGTCGCGCGCCCAGCTGGAGGCCATGGCCGTCCGGTTCGGTATGTCCCGGAACGCGGCCGCCCGATACGCCCGCGAGGTCCTGGCCATCCCCAAGACGGTCACCTCCAACGTCACCCTCAACGTCAACACGAAGGTCAACCAGGCGAAGGTCAGCCTGGGCACCTATGACCGGCTGCTGCAGCTCAAGCCGGGCGGGGCGTTCGCCGCCGACCTGTGGTTCGCGCCCGTGACCACCCCCGGGCAGGCCCGCACGCAGCCGGCGGCACCGGTGCACGTGGAGAACCGGGTGATGCTCGACGGCGTCCCGTTCGCCGCCATGACCGCCACCGCCGTCGACGCGGGCCTGGCCCGGCAGGCCTACCGGGCGCGGGTGGGGAGGCGCTGAAATGACCGTCGCGATCACCGCCACCGAGATCACGTCGGTGTACCCGTCGCGGCTGACCCTGTCGGTGACCGGGCTGACCGCCGGCGACGTCGTGAGCGTCTACCGGTACCTGGCCGGCGTGCGCACCGCCGTGCGCGGCGCCCTGTACGTCACCGTCGACGACACCGCGTTCGTCGCCTTCGACGCCGAGCTGCCGTTCGGCGTGACCATCCACTACGCCGCGGAGGTCAACTACTTCGAGGTCGCGTGGACCAGCTCCACCGCCTACACCCTGGCCGGCGGGAAGGTCGCGATCTCCGACGCCATCACCGGGCAGTCCGCGGAGGTCGTCATCTCGGCGTGGCCGGACAAGCAGCATGACCGGCAGCTGTCGGTGATGCGCGTGGGTGGCCGCAGCGTCGTCGTGGCCGGCGAGCGCGGGCAGTTCACCGGGCAGATCGACGTGGTCACCGAGACCGACACCGCCCGGCAGAACCTCGACGACCTGCTGTCCTCGGCGACGTCGGGAATCCTGCAGATCCGCCAGCCCGGCGGGTACGGCGGCATCGACGCCTATGTCGCGGTCCTGTCCGACACCGAGTCCCGCTGGTCGCAGGACGGCACCGACACCCGCCGGATCTGGACCCTCACCGTCGCGCAGACCCAGGCGTGGGCGTCCGAGCTCGCGGCGCACACCTTCACCTTCGGTGACTTCGACGACGCCTACACCGGGCTGACGTTCGGTGACTTCGCCGCCGACTTCTCGGGTTCGACGTTCCTGGACTTCGACCTCACCGACTGGAGCGTGTGATGATCACGCTGTCGGACGAGGCGACCAGCGTCCTGACCGGATCATTCACGTACTACCGCCGGGTGCAGTCGTGGCTTGGTGGCGACCTGCTCGCCGATGACGTCCCGGTCGTCGACGGGGGGGAGGAGATCGACCGGACGCTGCGGGTCCCGGAGCGGGTCACCCTCACCGTTCCCAGGCTCGACCGTGGCGTGTCCTACGCGCCGACCGAGGCGACGTCGCCGCTGGCAGCGTATGGGCAGCGGCTGGTCGTCCTGCTCGGCATCGGCCTCGGTAACGGGGCCATCGACTGGTTCCAGCGGGGCGCCTACGTCATCACCGACTCCACCGCCGACGGGGACGCCGTGCAGGTGCAGGCAGCAGGCCTGCTGTGGCTGATCGATGAGGCCAGGCTTGTCAGCCCGTACCAGCCGACCGGTGGCCTCGTGTCGACGCTGCGTGGGCTGCTGGAGCCCGCCCTGACGGTAGTCGTGGACTCCGGGCTCGACGACCGGTCGGTCCCCTCAGGGGTCAACTACGACGAGGACCGCCTCGGGGCTGTGTACGAGCTACTGACCGCGTGGCCGGCGGAGGCTCACGTGACCGAGCAGGGCTACCTGTCGGTGGCACCTGCTGCGGACTCCAGCACGCCCGTGCTGACCCTCACCGACGGGACCGGCGGCACCGTGATGACCTGGTCGGGGGAGTCCACCCGGGACGGCGCCTACAGCGCTGTGGTGGCACGTGGGACGGCCAGCGATGGCGGGCAGTTGCAGGGTGTCGCCTACGACGCGACCAGCGGCCCGGTGCGCTACGACGGACCTTTCAACCCGCTGCCGGTGCCGTTCTTCTATCAGAGCCCGCTACTGACCACCGTGGCCCAGTGCCAGGCCGCAGCATCCAGCCGGCTCGCCACGCTGCGCCGATCGTCGGCCCGACGGATCACCGCGACGATGGTCCTGCATCCGGGCCTGCAGGCAGGCGACGCGGTCACCGCAACCAGCTCTGCCCTCGGGCTGGCCGGGCAGGTCTGCATCGTCGAGCGGCTCAGCCTGCCGTACGTGCCGGGTGAGATGCGGGTGACGCTGCGGGTGGTGGAGTGACGTGGATATCGCAGCCGTAAGGACCAGCCTGTCGGGGCTCGGCGCGCTCACCGGGACCGCCACGGCGGCCAAGAGCGGCTCCACGGTCACGTGCACGGTCGGCGACACGACCGTGACCGTCCAGGTCGCCCGCGACCTCACCGTCGCCTCCGGGGACGTCCTGCTGCTGCTGCGGCAGGGCTCGGCGTGGTGGGCGATCGCCCGGCTGTTCGCGACCGGCCCGGCCGCGCCGGAATCGGACGTCGCGCCGGACCCGAAGCCGGCGACCGTCCACGGCACCCTGGTCGTTACCCCGGTGGAGACCCGCAGCTACCGGCCGTCCGGGTGGCGCACCGACAACGCCTCTGTCTACCAGGGCAGCTACGGCGGATGGGGTAACCACACCGGCTGCGCGTTCTACGGAGACAAACCCGAGAGTCTTTCTGGCGCAACGGTTACAGCCGCATCGATCAAGGTGTCTCGGGTCAGCGGTGGCGCCTTCGCCGGTGTGACCGGCAACCTCGTGAAGATCACTCAGTCGAAGAAGCCGACTGGTGCGCCGACCGTGACCGGCGGGTCATCGATCAGCCTGCCCAAGGTGGGTAGCTCGGCGAAGCTGGCCATTCCCACCGCCTACGCACAAGCCCTCGTCGACGGCACCGTGGGCGGCCTGGGCCTGTATGAGTCCGGCGGCAGCCCGTACGCCAGGACCGCCGGCCTGGACGACTGGAGCGCCGCCTGGACGCTCACGATCGATTGGAGCAGGACGACATGAGCGGCACCACGAGCGTTTTCGGGATCCGGTACCCCACCTCCGGCGACAACGTCAGCCCGCTGGAGACCGTGTTCCAGACCATGGCCGACGACATCGATGACGCGATCGAGGCGCGTGCCCCGGGCGACTGGACCACCTGGACGCCGTCGCACTCTGGCATCACCGTCGGCAACGGGGCGCTGGCCGCATCTTACGTTCAGATCGGAAAGCTCGTGGTCTGCCACTACCGGCTCACCTGGGGGTCCACGACGTCCTTCTCCGGCACGCCGCAGGTCTTCCTGCCGGTCGCCTCGACCGGGTACGGGGTCAATGACGCCCTCGGCGACGCCGCGTTCTACGACTCGTCGGTCGGGTCGGCCAGCAGGGAGCCGGGTGGGGTGTTCTACAACTCGTCCGATCAGGTTTTCTTCGTCCGGGCATCAACGGTGACCTCGGGGACGGTGAACGCCACGAGTCCGTTCACGTGGGCGACGAGCGACACCCTGTCCTTCACCGCGACGTACCGGGCAGCCTGATGACCAAGCCGCCCCCGGGGTGGACCCCCAGGTCGGACACCGTGCCGACGCCGCTGCCGCTGCCCGAGGTGCTGCCCCGGGAATGGTGCGACGTCTGCGGGTGCATGATCGGCAACCAGGTGACGCACGATGCCTGGCACGCCGACCATCCGAACCTGGGCTGAGCCCAAAATGGGCCACCCCCCGACCCCCGGGGGAAAATCGTCACCCCACCCTATGCACCGAACGGGAGGGCCCAGCTCATGCCGTTCACCGCCGACGCCTGGCTCAGCGTCATCACCGTGATCATGCTGGCGCTCGGCGGCGGCATCATCCGGTTGATCATCACCACCACCAAAACCGAGACGCTCATACGCGCACACCTCGCCGACGAGCGCGCACACGTCGCGTTACCGAGAGCCCTACCCAGAGGGAGCCAGCCATGAGAGTGATGCCCCGGTCCGCCTGGACCTCCGTGCCCCGCCCCGTCGCCGCCCTGGTCGACATGAGGGGACCGGTCGGCCTGGCGCTGCACTGGCCCGGCCCCAAGGCCAGCGACCCGCCGATCGGCGACCCCGGAACCAAAGTCATCGCCCGGATCCTCGAAGCCGAACGTGACTACCACGTCACCGGGCACGGCTGGACCGACATTGCCTACGGCGCGGCCGTCGACCAGGCCGGCCGCGTCTGGGACTGCCGCGGACTCCGCTACCGCAGCGCCGCCAACGGAAACCAAACCGTCAACGCCACCCACGGCGCGGTCACCTGCCTGCTCGGGCCCCACGAGCAGCCCAGCCCAGCCATGGTCGACGCCATCCGGCAGCTGCGCCGCACACTGTGGCTGTCCCGGTTCCCGCGGGCGCTCGCGGTGGTCGGGCACTGTGATCTGCACTCCACCGACTGCCCGGGCCCCGCCGTCCGGACCATGATCAGGCAAGGGGTGTTCACCGCCCCGGAACCGATCATCACCCCGCCCACCCCACCCCAGGAGGACCCCATGCTGATGGCCGGAGCCAAGGACACCGAGCGCGCGTTCCTGATCGTCGACACCCCACAGGGGCCCCGCGCGGTCTACATCCCGGACCCGCAGCTGATCCGACCTGCGGACCGGATGATCGAGTTCCCCACGCAGGCCAGCCTGGCCACCACCTATCCGATCATCTCCGCGGTCGTCACCCGGTGACCCGGTACGCCAAGGCCCTGATCGCCGCCGCGGGGGCCGGCCTCGAGGCGGCCGCCGAGGTGGCCTCCCACGCCGAGCTGCTGCCGGCCGCGTGGCAGCCGTGGGCGCGGCTGATCATCGCGGTGGCTGTCGTGGCCGGGGTGTACCAGGTCCCCAACACCCCGCCCGGAACGGACCCTGGCCCCGCCCGGGCGGGGCTGCACCGCCCCTAGGCTGGCCGCAGTCGGGTGTCCCGGGCCCCCGTGGCGCGGGACCGGCCTGGGAAACGGGCCCGCCGCCCCCGGGGCACCCGACCGCACGCGCGCCACGATTGACACGCCACCCGTGAAGGTCGACGCTGCGGGCATGACGCACACGAGCCTCCTCAGCCCCAGCCAGGCCGGCAACCGCGCCGGCGTGCACGCCGAGACGATCCGCCGGTGGATCCGCCAGGGCCGCATCACCCCCGCCCGGCGATCACAAACCGGGCGGATCCTCGTCGACTGGGCCGACGTCGCCCGCGTCGCCGGCCTGGACCCCGAGCACGACGAGTAGGGGGGGCGCTGCCATGTCCCTGGAGGCCCTCACGTGGGCCCTGTACGACGTGCGGCTGTCCGACGACACGGTGCCTGCCGAGCGGCACATAGACGCACTCGCCAGGCTCATCCTGATCGCGATCGCCGACCAGGCCGACCGCCTCGGACGCAACGCGATCATCTCCCGCGCCGAGCTCGCCGAGATCACCGGACTGGGGGAGACCACCGTCGGATCCCGGCTGCGGCGGCTGCGCAACTCAGGGCTGATTACTCCCGGTGACGACGGGCAGGTCGCGCACCTGCGGTACCGGGCCGCGGTCTGGGACCTCGCGGTCCGGATCCGGCCCATGCGTCCACGACAGAAGGGGGTCGCGACGCGACCCCCTGAACAGGGTCGAGGGGGTCGCGGGGGCGACCCCCTCCCGAGGGGGTCGCGAGGGGGTCGCGAGGGGGTCGCGAGGGGGTCGCGAGGGGGTCGCGCTGGCGACGACCCACCCCACCACCCCTCCACCCACACCACCCCTCCACCGCGCGCCGCCGGCAGGCAGCCGGCCTCGGCCGGCGGCGCGCCGCGTGTGGACGGGCCGGTACCGCAGGAGCTGCGCGCCGACCAGGCCCCACCGGAATGGCGGTCCACCCGGGATGCGCTGCGTGCCCGCCGCCGCGCATCCGGAGCGTGACAACCCCACCGAACCTCTTGTGCACGTCGTGTGAGGCGTGTAATGTCAAGATTGCAGTTAGGGACACCGACCGGACAGGGAGGACCGCACCGTGACACTCACCACCGCCGGCCTACCCGCCACCAGCCGGTGCACCCGCTGCGGGCAACCCATCGCGTGGGGCCTGACCCTGCCCGCCCGCCGCCGCATGCCCATCGACCCACAGCGGCGACCCGACGACGACCACACCGCCAACATCCTCGTCAGCGGAGACCCCCACGGGTCGATCCTGTGCCGCGTCGAATCCCGCGCCGAACCCATCCGCGACGGCGAGCGCCGCTACATGCCCCACTGGGCCACCTGCCCAGCCACCAACTTCTACGACGTGGACGGCACCTGGCGTCCCAGAAAGTGAGCCCCACCATGGCGACGGTGTTCACCACCGACGAGATCACGGGGATCCTCTACGCCTACGGCTACCCCGTCGCGGACATCCAGGCCATGATCGACAGCCTCATCGAGTCCGGCACCGAAATCCCCCTCGACGACGGCCCCCGCCAGTTCACGCCCGGCGAGCTGCTCGTCCTCGGCGACGCCCTGCGCGCCGCCCAGCACGACCGGGACCTCAGGGACTGACCATGTGGATCTATCGCCAGACCGAGGAGGCACTCTGGACGGTCGGCTTCTACAGCCCGGATGGCACCTGGCATCCCGAAACCGACCACGCCAGCGCCGATGACGCCGCTGCCCGCACGGCCTGGCTCAACGGCAACCGCTGAACTGGGGGCTCCCACCGGCCGGACCGGATCCCCGGTGGGAGCCCCCCACCATCCCACCCCAGGAAGGGACACCCTTGACCACCGACCTGCCCCCATACCTGCCGCTCGGCGAAGCAGCCGCCACCCTCACCGCCGAAGGCCTCGCCCCCGGCGAGATCGAACGCCAGATCGAGACCCAGCTGCGCCGCGGGCTGGTCCTCGACCAGCCCGAAGGCGCCACCCGCGACCGCCTCCTGATCACCTACGCCGAGCTCGGCGAAGTCCGCGCCCGGATCCGGTCCAACATGTGGGCCGGCCGCCGCGGCCTCACCGACGACGACGCCCCCGACCTGCGCCCCCTGAGCACCAGTCCCCACGAGCTGCTCACCTACGCCTCGCTCGGCATGTTCATCGAACACCTGTACAGATCGCTTCACCGGGCCCGCCTGGCGGCCGGGCAGGTCACCATCGCGTCGACCGCGACCGCCCACAGCCACGGGACGGAGATCGAGCTCGTCGTCCACCCGTACATCGGCGACAACCACGGCAGCGACACCAAGGCCGCCCCGCAGGACGTCCAGCGGCTCGCCGACGCCCTCGACGGCCAGATCGTCGGCGCGCGCACCGTAGGCGGCCCCAGCGGTAACCCCGCCGACCAGATCGTCAGCATCCGCGGGACACACGTCGGCCGCGCCTGGCTCGTCGAGGCCTACGTCACCGTCCCCGAAGAGCAGGAGAGCTGACCCGATGCCCCGCAAGGCCACCGTCGTCGACCATCGCACCGACGACCTCACCATCGGCCTGGTCAACGCCCCCCGCGGCACCTGGCACACCGGGCCCGCCCGCGCCCAACTCGCCGACCACCTACGCGCCGCCTACACCGGCGGTCAGACAATCCGCTCCCTCGCCACCGACTACGGCATGTCCTACGCCAAGGTCCACAAGCTGCTCACCACCGACATCCCCGGCACCAGCGTCCCGCGGCCCACACTGCGCCCGCGCGGCGGTTACCACCGTGCCTAGAACCCGCGCCGAGCTCCTCGCCCGGCCCGCCCTGATCCCTGCCCAACCACCCATGAACCCCTGGTTCACACCCGGAGCCGCCCACATGAAGATCAGAAGCATTCAGATCCGGCCCACCGACCAGGTGTGCAGCCTCGACGGCGTAGACGTCCGCGTCTGGCACGGCCTGACCAACCAAGGGCAGGACTGCCTCGTCTTCGTCCACCGCATCGCCATCGACGCGATGGACCAGACCGGCCTCGCCGAGGCCATCGGGCCCGAAATCCCGCCCCCAACCACGATCACGCCGGCACTGGAGGACATCTCAGACCTGATCAAGCTGGGCGCCCAGCAACTCGACACGATCACCCATGTCGTCGATCCCGGCCACGACACGGTCCAGACACTGTGGTGCGACCGCACCCGCGAGCACCAGCGGGTTCTACCGGACACGAAGCTGTGTCCCGGCTGCGGCCAGCCATTGCGCACCCCCGATCAGCAGGCAACCGACCAGGCAGGCAACCGGTGAGCGACCACATCGATTGGATATCGCTGCCGGACGGGCCGCTGCCGGAAAACCACCGGGCGAACATGCTCGAACGCCTCGCGGAAACCCGGCGGAATTCGCATCCAGAACTGATCGCCGCCGCGGAAGAAGGCGCCGCATGGATGCGCCACCACCTCGCGCTCGATCTCATCGGCATCGACGACGACACCGTGATGAGGGTCGCCACCTCGGTTGCCGGAGTCACCACCCCGCTGCTCATCCGTCAGGGTGTACCGCTGAGGGCAATCGGGCTGATCCAGCTCATGCTCGACATGGCCATCCACGAGCCCGGACCGGTAGCCGGCGGCCGCACCCCAGCCGACTGGTGAGCAGGACGTGGCAGCAGGGCAGCACCCGGGCGTGGCGCCGCGTCCGGGCCGCCGTCCTCGACCGCGACCACCACCAATGCCAGATCCGCGCCCCCGGATGCACCGGCCACGCCGAACACGTCCACCACACCCACGGCCGCGAAACCACCGGCGACGACCCCCGCCACCTCGTCGCCGCCTGCGCACACTGCAACCTCGCCATCGGCCAACCAACCCCAGACCCCCCACCCACCGGAGGCACCACATGGTGAACACAACCTGCTGGATTGCGCGCGAGCAGATCCAGATACCCGACTGGTTCACCCCGCAGTACGGCGATTGCCCCGCCGGCATGGCCACCGCCGAGTACCCCTTCGGCTTCCTCTGCCTGCGGGACATCGGACACCCAGGCCGGCACATCGCCGTCGGCCCCCAGCTGCTCATAGCTGCCTGGCCGGGCAGCCACCAGCCGACCCGAGCAGACCTGGACGCAACCGACCACGTCGTCTGTGACTGTCCCTGCACGCAGTGCGTGGACAGCCACTGTTCGTCCTGCCAGATGGCGGAGGGCGACTGACCTCCGCGCGGCGGCGCCCCGTTTTCTGATCTGGGGCGCCGCGCGGACACCCCGGCCTGTCCGCTCTCTCCCCCCCGGCAGCGCAGAATTTCCCCCATGGCCACCAGGCGGCCCAGCATCACCAGGGCACTAGCAAGATCACTCAGGGAGGCGCAGCTCACGCCTCGGGAGGAGGCATCGGCCACCCTGGCCCGCCGGCTGGCCATCGAGCTCGACGCAGCCGAGGAGCCGGCCGACATCGTGCGACTGGCCCGCAGCCTGAACGCCGTCCTCACGTCGCTGGGCATGAACCGGCAGCTGCGAACCCAGGTGGCCGCCGCTGGAGGTGCCACCGTCGATGACCCCGCCGCCGTCGCGCTCGCCGACCTCCGCGCTCGCCGTGGTGCCCACCCCGACGGGTGACCTACCCCTCGGCTCGACCACCCCACGCCTCTACAGCAAGCCCCTGGTCACCGGGCCGCCCGGGCCCTGCGGCTGCGGCTGCGCCCTGACCGACCAGACGTCCTACGGCTACGACGTCGTCGCGTTCGCCGACCGGGTCCTCGGCGAGCCGCTCGACCCCTGGCAGCGGTGGCTGGCCATCCATGGCGGCGAGCTCCTGCCCGACGGCCGGCCACGCTGGCGCCGCGTCCTGGTCCTGGTCGCCAGGCAGAACGGCAAGACAACCCTCCTGCGCACCCTCGCCCTGTACTGGCTGTTCGTCGAACGCGTGAAGCTGATCTTCGGGGTCAGCACGAACCTCGACTACGCCCGGGAGGCCTGGGAATCGTGCGTCCAGCGCGCCGAGGCCCACCGGCTGTTCAAACCGCTGATCCCTCGCCGCGGCGGGATCCGCCGCGTCAACGGCGAGCAGACCCTCACCACCGCCGAGGGCTGCCGCTACCGGATCGGCGCGTCCAACCGGAAAGGCGGCCGGTCCCTGTCGATCGACCGGCTGATCGCCGACGAACTGCGCGAGCAGACCACGTGGGTGTCGTACAACGCCGCGTACAACGCGCTGCAGGCCCGCCGCCACGGGCAGGCCTGGTTCATCACCAACCAGGGCGACGATTCCTCGGTCGTGCTCAACTCCCTGCGCCGCGACGCGCTCAAGTCCGCCGACCCCCGGCTGGGCATCTTCGAGTGGTCCGGGCCCGACGGCTGCGACCTCGACGACCCCCAGGCGCTCGCCGCCGCCAACCCGAACCTGGGCCGGCGGATCGCCTGGGAGGACCTGCTCGGTCCGGCCCGCGCGGCGATGGCCGCCGAGGCCGCCGGCGAGCCCGAGGCCGCCATCGGATTCAGAACCGAGGTCCTCTGCCAACGGGTCGTCCTCCTCGACCCCGCCATCGACCCCGCCTCATGGGCGCGGTGCCTGGACCCCGGGTCCCTCGCCGACCTGCGGACCCGCCTGGCCGTCGTCATCGACGCCGCCCCCGACGGCGGCCACGTCACCGCCTACGCCGCCGCCGTCCTCGACGACGGCCGGGTCCGCGTCGACCCCGTGCAGGCCTGGTCCGGCCGCGGCTGCATCGACACCGCCGAACGGGCCCTGCCCGACCTGCTCGCCCAGGTGCGCCCGCGCAGCCTCGGGTGGTTCCCCACCGGCCCCGGCGCGGCCCTGGCCGCCAAGCTGCGCGACCGCAAGCAACGCGGCTGGCCCCCACCCGGGGTCAAGATCGAAGAGATCCGCGCCGAGACCGCGGCGGTGTGCATGGGCTTCGCCGGGCTCGTCGCGGCCGGGCAGATCGCCCACTCCGGGGACGCCCTGCTCGACGCCCACGTCGCGCTCGCCGAGCGCCACCACCGCCCGGGCGACACGTGGACGTTCTCCCGCAAAGGCCAGGTCGGCCACGTCGACGCCCTCTACGCCGCGGCCGGCGCCGCCCACCTGGCGCGCACCCTGCCGCCGCCGCCCGACCCGATCGTCATCACCGCCCGACGCCCCCGTTGCAGCGGGGGGCCGTCTCAGCTGTGCCAGGCCGAAGGGATCCCCACAGAGGAGGGGGCATGACCGCCGTCGAGGTTCACGAGAATGAGGGCTGGGCCGCCGTCTATCTGGACGGCGCCCTCCAGCGGGTAGGCGACAGCTACCTGGCCGACGAGTGGATACGCGAGCACTTCGGGGTGGTGACGGTCCAGGACGACGCCTTCATGCGGGGCAGCACCCTCCGGGACGACACGGCCCAGACACTGGACGAGGTCCAGGAGTACGCCGCCGCCCGGGAAGCCCGGCGACGGGTGGCGGCCGAGAAGCGGGCCGAGGCGCAACGGCTGTTGAGCGAAGCGCAGGCACTGGACAGTCAGGGCTGATCCGTGCGATAGAGGCTGCCCCCGGCCAGGCCACGGGCTTACCCTTGCCGCATGGGGCTGCTGAGCCGGCTGCGGTTCGCCAGGGACGTGTTCACCCGCGGCGATCCCCGGCGGCAGGAGTTCAGCTGGGCGGTCGGGCACACCCCGTGGCCGGGATCCTGGCAGCACCTCGGGCAGCCGGTGTGGACGGCCGGGTCGGTGTCCCGCGCCGACGCCCTGCAGGTCCCCTCGGTGCTGCGCGGGCGCAACCTGCTGTGCTCCATCGCCGCCCTGCCGCTGCAGCTGCTCGACCCCGAGCGGGTCCGGATCCGCACCGGGGACTCCGCGGCCCGGCTGCTCACCCAGATCGACCCGAACACCGCCAACGTGACGACCATCGCGCAGACCATCGAAGACCTTGTCTTCGAGTCGGTCTCCTGGTGGGAGATCCTCGGGTTCGGCTGGGACGGCTACCCGGTGTCGGCCCGCCACGTCGACACGAGCGTCGTCACCCTCAACCCGCCGCCCGGGTACCGGATGCAGACCCTGCCGAGCGGCCTGGACCCCAACGGTGTCGTCTGGATCGAAGGCCGGCCCGTCCCCTACCAGCGGGTGATCAGGTTCGACTCCCCGAACCCGCCGCTACTGCTGGCCGGCGCCCGCGCCATCCGACGCGCCGCCAAGCTCGCCGCCGCAGCCGAGATGTACGCCGACGACCCCGCCCCCCGCGGCTACTGGTACGCCCCCGACAGCGTCGACCCGGACCCGGACAAGGTCGCGGAGTTCCTCGACGCCTATGCGGCCGCCCGCCGCGACGGCGTCGAGGCGTACATGGGTGGGGGACTGCAGCGCAAGTCCGAGGACGTGATGTCCCCGGTCGACCTGCAGCTGGCCGAACTGCAGCAGCAGTCCGACCGGGAGATCGCCAACCTGATGGGGTTGGCCCCCTCTGACCTCGGGGTCAACTTGCAGGGGTCGGCGATGACCTACGCCAACGTCGTCGACCGGCGCACCGACCGGATCAACGACACCTTCGCGCTGTTCATGCGTGCGACCACCGACCGGCTGTCGATGCCCGACATCACCAAACGCGGCTACAGCGTGCGGTTCGACCTCGACGACTACCTGAAGGCCGACCCGAAGACCAGGTGGGAGAACCACGCCACCGCGATCGAGCGGGGCGTGCTGTCGATCCCGGAGGTCCGCGAGGAGGAGAACCTCCCCGCCATCCCCGTCGAGCCGGCCATGCCCCCGGCGCGCCCGCCCGTCCCCGCCCCCGGAGGCACCATGAGCCGCGGCACCACCAGTCAGCACTTCGCCGGCACCGCCGGTGACCCCCTCACCTTCGATGCGCCGCCGGCCGGCACCCACTCCGCCACCTTCGCCGCCGACCCCGGCCGCCGCCGCGTCTCCGGGCTCCTGCTGCCCTACGGCGTCGTCGGCCGCAACCGTGCCGGCCGCTGGCGGTTCGCCGCCGGCTCCGTGACCTGGGACCGACAGGCGGTCTCCCGGATCAAGCTCGACCGCGAGCACGACCGCAGCCAGCTGCTCGGCGCGGCCACCGAAGTCCGCTCCAGCTCCACCGGCCTATGGTCCGAGTTCAAGATCGCCCGCGGGGCCAGTCAGGACGAGGCGCTCGCGCTCGCCGAGGACGGCGTCCTGGACGGCTTCTCCCCGGAGGTCGAGCTCATCGAGTGGGGGCCCGACCCGGCCGACCCGACCGTCAACCTGGTCACCCAGGCCCTGCTCGTGCGCGCGGCACTGACCGCCGACCCCGCTTTCACCGATGCCCGGGTCGCCGCCGTCGCGGCGTCCGCGAACGAAGGGATCACCATGCGCTGCACGTCGTGCGGGTATGACCATGCGGCCGGCACGCCGTGCCCGGTCCAGCTCAACAACCCCACC
>Ga0307431_1000901_pt1 | contig 18168 bp, 12 predicted proteins | sample SalMarWE160170MG_FD_202155 | JGI IMG/M metagenome (GOLD analysis project Ga0307431, IMG submission 202155) | Salt marsh sediment microbial communities from the Plum Island Ecosystem LTER, Massachusetts, United States - WE1603-170 | ecosystem: Environmental > Aquatic > Marine > Intertidal zone >...
CAAGGGATTTTATTAAAAAAGTGTTGACACCAATATTATTACAGGCTATTGAAAAATTTGGAAAAGAAAGAATATGTCTTATTTTTGTTGGTGATCAAGGTGATAATAAACAATCTATAAATACCTATATACAAAACAAACTTATTGATCTTATTGAGGAACTTCAAAACATGGTGGTTTGTCATATGCTTGTTGGTAATCACGATACTCCTTTGAAAAATGATGTGTCCATAAATTCCAATAAAGCTTTTGGATTGATGCCAAATGTTTATGTGCATTCTGTGCCTACTTTGGTAAGGACTGTTACTGATGATATATTCGCTTTTACTCCTTGGATTGGTAATAAGGAAAAAATGTTGGAATTGCTTGCTGAATATAAAAAATCTGGAGTGAACTATATGGTTGGCCATGATGAAGTGGCTGGATTCCATTATGAAGGTAAACCAGTTGAGGAAAGTGGTAATATATGTATATCAGATTTATCGTTTCTCATTAGGGCTTGGTTTGGACATATCCATAAAAAACAAGAAAAAGACAACATTCTTTTTGTTGGTTCATCTTATCATATAAAAAAGGGTGAATATAAAAATGATGTTGGTATAACCATTTATAATCTCAAGAACAAACAAGAACATTTCATCAGGAACACATATTCACCGAAATTCAAACGTATATCATTATTTGACATTATGAACATGACTGTTCAAGAAGCGAATGAATATGTTAAGAAATCATATGTTACAATAGTCTTACCATCAAATCTTTATGGTGTGGTTGATACCACAAAAATAAATGGTGTGTTGACAGGATATAAAGATATTGATAGTGTCTCTATTTCTGGTAAGGGCAAAGATACCGATGAACCACAACTTGATATACTTGATGTTGATGAAAGCCTTTATGATAAACAAATAGATGTTAGATCATCCATAAAGGGTTGTGTAGAAGAAATGACATCAATAATTGTCAATAAACAATCTATCATGCTGAATGATGATCTAAAAAACAGCATAATCTCGACTTTGGATAAGATTTACAAAACTGCTAGTGATAAAAGTAAAGAACAAATAGAATTTTGATATGTATATAAGGAAACTTAGTTTTAGAAATGTTGGTCCATATGGTAATGTTTTACACACCTTGGATTTTGATCAGGGAGATGGTGTTGGTGAATTGTTACAAGTATTAGGAAAAAACGGTGTTGGTAAATCTTTTTTCTTGAAGATAATAAAGTTGGGTTTGTATTTGGAAACAGATGGTATGCTTATATCTGAGGTATCCAACGACATTAATGGTGATGGATATATCAGCATTGTATATGATTCTAATGGAAACACATGGAAAAATGAAAGCATTTACAGTGCATCTAAATTAAAAACATTAAAAATATACAAAAACGGTAGTGAAGAACCTGAGGACTTCGGTGGCAACCAAGACACCAAAAAAATGCTTGTTGAACATATTTTGGATATGCCATATTACATATTCAACAACGCCATAAGTCTTTCTGTTAATGATTTTAAATCGTTTTTGTCTATGGATGCTAAAGATACACGCAACATCCGGGATAGAATATTTGGGTTTTTCATTGTTAATGAAATGGTTGAAATAATTAGAAAAACTCTTAATAAACATATAAAACAGCAAGAGGAAATTCTTACATCTCTGAAAAATCTAACTGAAAGTATAAATACATCAAACGCTCAATATGAAGAGGCCAAAAAGAAAAATGAAAAAGCTGACACAGATGCTTTGAAAACTCTTAATGAAAAATTATTGGCCTACCAGACAAAATATAATGATGTAAAGGAAAAATTAGATAAAGAGAAAGCCAAAGTAGATGATTGGAATCTTATTATTGAATTCCTTGAGGACAAAAACAATAAATTAGAACTTGAAGCATTACAAAATAAAGAAAAACAATTATCACAATCTATCACTGATACAGAAAATGATGTTGTTAACACAGAAAACGAGGCCGAACTTTTGATTTCTGAAAAGAAAATACTTGTTTTAAAGGAAACAAAAAACAGAGTTAATGATATACAAAAAGAAATAGAGGCTGTCAAGAAAAAATTGGCAAACCTTAAAGAAAAAGAAGAACTGGCTAAACAGAGCATGGATGAAATGGATGTGTCCATAACAGGAATGCAAATTAGTAACGAAAATCATAAATCTTCATCAGATATTGTTAGTAATGTCAATACACTTTATTCATTACAAATTATTTATAAAGAGTATGTTGATAAGAAGGCAGAACTTGAAGAAACCGGGAAATCTATATCTAACAACATGGACAATATAGAATCGGAAATAAAAGAACATACTGATGAAATTAAAAAATTAGAAGAAAGACAAAAACTTATAGAAAGTGGAAAATGTGATAAATGCCAAACTGATCTGACCACAAACAATTTTATTGAAGAAAAATCACAAATAATTGAAAAAATAGCTGAGATTGGTCGCACCGTTGCACAAAAAGAAGAACTGTATGAAGAAATAAGTAATTCTGAAAAACAAAATGCATTATCTATTGAAGACACAAATAATCTGATGCTTTCTAGCCAGAAATCTGTAACAGACATGATATCAACAATAATGATGTCTATTCCGGAACAACATAATATAAGAATGTCTTCAATAAGAGAGTATGTGATCGCTATAAACAAAGACACGATTGTTGATGTCGCTAAACTTGTAAAATTAGTAGAAGAGGCTGATTTTATAGAATATAATGATAAAAAATTGGATGAAGCACAAGCAAAATATGACAAATTGAAGTTGGAATATGAAGCAGCTAGTGAAGAATATACGACCACTAATAATGATATTATAACAAAACAATCGACAATAAAAACTCTAAATGAGCAACTGGAAGGTGTTAAAGAAGAAGAATTAAAGAAAGAATTAAAGTTTTCTGATGAAACCAAATATGAAGAAGAAATAACCACCACCAACAAAAAAGTCAAAACCAAAAACGAAATTCTTACCAATTTAAACAAAGAACACGCAACGGTTGAAACAGAAATAAAAAATATAAAAATAAAATCAGAAGATTATTTCGAAAATCTTAATAAAGAATATCTTGCTGAATATGATGATACACCAGATATTGATACCACAATTTCTGATATTAGTGTTAAATTAGGTAAAATCAATGAAGATATTGATAAACTTAACACTGAATTGAATGAACACAACACTAATATTATATCAACAAACACTTCCATAAACAACATAAATAAACAAAATACCGATAATCAACTGGAATCAATCAAAAAAATAATAGATGACTTCCAATTAAAATATGATAAACACCAAGAAGACAATAAGGAATTGCAAAAGAAAGTCAATTTTATAAAAGTCTTGGAATATGTGTTATCTGATGAATGTGTGAAAGCTTATATGCTCCGGGAGATTGTTCCTACCATCAATAATGAAATTGCTAATATGCTAATGGCTCTTGGTGTTAATCTAACAGTCATTTTCAATGATGAATTCAAACCTACTATATACAGATTCGGCAATAAGGCATCGTTGGGTTCTATAAGTACCGGACAAAAGAAAATGATAGATGAATCAATATTGATGTCTATCACTATTCTTATTCTTATGAGATATGGTAAATTCAACTTGGTTTCTTATGATGAGATATTTAGTTCTCTTCATGTTACCATGATACCAATAATGCTGGAGCTTATTAAAGAGAAACTTTGTAAAAAATTAAAACTTAATGTTATATTGATTAATCATTCATATATGTCCAGTTCATATTTTGATAAAATTGTGCATATATATCATAAAGACAATTTCTCTTTTATGGACATCATGAAACCAGATGAATATGAAATGATGGAGATATCTAATGATGAAGCATCAGAAAAACATGATTGATCAAGATGAATACAATAAACAACAGGATAAATTTGTTGAGGATACTTCGAAAAAAGGTATAAAATTATTAAATATCAAATTTTCGGAATGTGAAACGAAATTGCTTGATACATCATTGAATATAAACATGGATGATGCAAAATTGAAGATCAACAGAAATGTAAAGGCTGTTGTAAAAGAATTTAAACCAAAGAAAAAATCTGACGATGAGCCAATCTGGTGATGATACTGGAAAAATATCGATAACGGAATATCAACAGGTCTGTCAAAAAGAATATGATGATGATCTAGAAAAGTATAGTACCGAAATCGCAAAATTAGCAAGCTATATGGCCAATGCTAATGAATTAGCCAAAAACAAAAGTCTGTTGTATAAACGTAGGCAAGAATATGTAAAGAGAAAATTCCAGATAGCTGATAAAGTTGTGTATCTGAGTAGAAATCTAAGGTCTCTCAGAAGAATCAAACTTAATAATTATAAATTTGGTAATGTAGCACACTCAACTGGACAAGTCATAAAACCAGCTAATGATTTCGAAAGAAAAACATATTTGGAGGCCGACTTAGCAGCTTTTGAAGAAACTAAGGATATATTGGATAATCATATAAGTTATTTGGAAGATTCCATAAAAACTGTGTCTGATATGATATTCGGTATACCATATATAATACAATTAGAAGATTTTAGAAAAATGATAAAATGATAGTAACCGTTACCGAAGATAGACTTTGGTTGAAATTAAAATATGAGAGTGAGAACGAAAGACAACAAACCATAAGCTCGTTTAGAAAAAAAGTCAAGGATTGGCAATTCAAAAAGAAAAAATATTCTAGCTGGAAGGGAGATGTTGATTTTGTTGTTGGTGTAAAGAAAGATCAAATGTATCCGGGTCTTTGGCATCAGCTTATAAAATTCGGTAAAAAATTCGGTTATGATATAAAATTCATCAACAAACATCTTCTCATAAATGAATCTATAAACAAGGATTGGGTAGAAAAATTTTGTGTAAAACTGTTTGAAGGACACCCCACACACAAACCCAGACCAGATCAGATTCATGCAGTTTATATGGGTCTCAAACATTATTTTCATACAGAATATTTATCAACATCAGCAGGTAAGACCCTTATAATATATTGTATGATGATGGCTCTTTTACATCTTAAATTGGTGAATAAGATACTTATCATAACTCCAGACCCGGATTTGGCCATACAGAATTATGATGAATTCATGATGTATGATAATGGCAAATATGGATTGAAGGTAGCCCTTCTCCATGGAGGAACTAAAACAAAAAACATTGAAAAATATAAAATAGCCATAGGTAACTTTCAATATCTGGCGAACAGAGATGCATCGTTTTTTAGATCATATGATTGTGTTTTATGTGATGAAGTTCAAAAAGCTAAGGCTAAGACCATAAAAGAAGTTGTTGATAATTGTGGTGAATTGATATATCGTGGAGGATATAGTGGCTCTATAAAACCAGACAATTTTGCAGATTATTTTACTGTCATTGCGTATTTTGGTCCAACAGTTGCGAAAATATCCAAGAAGGAACTTATGGATAGGGGTGATGCTGCTCAAATAAACATAGAGATATTTGTCCTGAATTATGCTGATGAAGAATTAAGAAAAGAATTATATAGAGCCAAACTTCGATTAGATGGTGATAAAGTTTTGGCACTTGAAAAAAGATTTATAAGAGAATCACCACAAAGATTGGAATGGATATGCCAACTTATCAATAAACTTGAGGGAAATACATTGGTGTTTTTTATGGATGTAAAAACCGGATATGGTAAAGATATAGCCAACAAAGTGAAATCCATAACCGAGCATAAAGAAGTTTATTATCTTGATGGTTCTATAAAAAATAAAGACCGTAGAAAAGAAATGATGCATAGGATGGAAGATGGTACTAATAAGGTAATGGTGGCCAATTGGGGCATATTCGGTGTGGGTAAATCAGTTAAAAATATTCGGTATATAGTTTGCGCTGAAAACAGAAAAGACGAAGGTGTTATAAATCAAGGCACTGGTCGTGGTATGCGTATTGATGAGATCACCGGGAAAGACAAATTTACATGGATAGATATAGTCGATGATTTCAGTTTATTAGTGCAAGATACAAAAGGAAATGATGATATCTGGCAAAACTATATGATGAAATGGAAGAATGATCGCATTAGATACTATAAATCTGAGGGTTTTGATTTTAATAAATATGAAATCGATCTTACTGATGAAGAATCAGGACTTAATTGGTAAATATAAAAAAGGGATAACCTCATAAGCAGTTACCCCCTTCTCATTTCAGGTTTCCTTTGACCCTTTTATTTCAATTTTTTTATCGTGTCGTTCGTGATATCAACGTTCATATCAAGTGCTTCTCCCTCATCTTTGGTTTCAAATGGGCTGTAATCTGGAAATTTCTTTTTTAATTCATCCCATCTAGAGTTGAATTCCTTTACAATTTCTGGCGTTATTTGATCTGTACCAATTTCCAATTCTTCTTGGTTTGTAACAGTTAGAATTTCTGCTATTTCTCCAGCATCCAATTCTTCTTCATTTACACCTAATGATTCCAATACACCTTCATTTTCTGCTAAAGCAGCACCCAATACTTGTATAAATTGTGATTGGTCAACCCCTATCAAATCAGCCATTTCTTGTGATGCTCCATTGGGGTCAATCTCCCCGGTGTCTATATTGATTGACAATCCACCTATTTCATCCTGTACAGCCAATAATTCTGTTTGTTCTGGATTGAAATTCATCTCAATAGCATCAAGTATGACTTGTTTTATTTTTTCCGGATAAGTGAAATCCATAACATAAGCATAAGTACCAAATCCTTCATTAACAGATTCCCCGGCAATTTTATAAAAAATTTCTTCCACATCATCTTTTTCTATACCCAATTCCATAGCGAATGCATGTACTTCATCATCACTTGGTTCTGGATTTTCAGCTAAGAATTTTTCTACTTCTGGGCGATATTTGTTAAATTTTTCATCATCCACATCCTCTTCATTAACATTTTTGAATATTGCATCCCATTCATCTGTTAGTTTGTCATCTGTGTACCATTTTTTACCGGGAATGCTGTTTTTAAGAAGCGGATAAACCAGTCTCTTAGCATCGTCACTCAGTTGTATGTTATTTTTTTCAACATAATCAGCAACAACCTGTGCGTGTTTTTTATAGGTATCCAGATGGTCTTGCATATTCATACCACCATTATTCAATAATTCGTACATTATGGTGTTGTATGATTCTTTCGCTGTTTTCTCTTCATTGTCTTCACTAATTGACTGATCGGTTCTCATTATGAATCCATCAACCAGCCCCCCCTGATAGAAATAGATTGTTTTTCCATCTTCTTCAAATTCCCATAGTGTGACTTCGCCAGCCTCATTTGGTTTTATTTTTATACCTTTTTGTTTGGCCATATCAACATAAGCATCCAATTCATCGCTTTCGGCTGTTTCCAAGTCTACTGATATCAAATTTTTCACATCGTTGATACCACCATATTCTAAAGCATTTGCTAATGTTGGGTTTATGTTTGTCAACCAATCATCTAAATCTGCCTCATTTCCCGGCATATTCTGTTCACCATCGAATTTTTTAATAAGATCGGCCAATTTTTCTCCACCATCATCTTCATTTATAGATTCCCATGTCTCTGGTATTTTATTTTCAATACCAAGCTCTTTAGCACGTTTTTTAATATGGGTTTGTGCAGCCTTTATATCTTTTGCTTTATGTGCTAAATTTACAGCATTGTCGAAATCTTCTTCATCAGCTATTGGGAATGAACCATCAGCTAAAGCCCATCCCTTGTCAGCGAATTCTTTCCGGGTTTCTTCATCATAATCACGTTCATTTATTTTTTCTTCAAACAACACTTTTACATCAAGTTCCATATCTGTGGTGATAGTAATTCCATTATCACTAAAAGCATCGGTTACCATATCAACATCTGTCAAATCATTTTCTCCGGGGAAAAATTCATGTGTTTGACCATCGTTGAATTTTATGATTATAGGTTCTGCATTTATGTCTTTTATTGATATTTTTCCCTCTGATTCAAGGTATTTTAATGCTTGATATTCAGGATTTTTTTCATCCCAATTCTCATAATCACTACTGGTGTTAGCTTTGAATTGTTTTGAATTCTCATTGATTTTTTTATTTTCATGCATAATATCTGCAACCATATCATCCATATTCAAGTCAACAAGAGCTACTTTGTCTTTTATTCTTGTATCATTCAATAAATCGGCTATTTGTTCTGGAGTAACATCCTGATTACCCGGATAAGATTGGTTTAATCTGTCAACAACCCATTGTAAGACCTCTGCATAATTAGGATTTTCATCTTTTAAGTCCTCAATATATGTTTTTAGATTGTTTTGGATGTATTCTGAATCTGTCATTAAATTTCTGTCATCAAATCCTTCTTTCAGTGCCCATTTAGCACCTAATCTTTCAGCATATTTTGCTGCAGCTTCATCATCAGCAAGCGTTTGATCTATTTGAGCACCAGTTATTTGATTTTGGAAATGATATGGTTTGCCTTCATCACAATTTATACCCTCTCTTAATGTTTCATATAATGCATCTTGTCCATTTCCATCATCATAATAAATCAACTTATCATCATAAACTATAGCGAAATCTTTTTTAGATGGGTCATAATATGCTTCATCTGACATTACTATGAAGGTAATAACACCAGACATCAATTCATTATTTTTGGCCAATTTTGCTACTTCTGCATTGTTGGTTAATATCATGGCATCATCATCACTTCCAGTGTAAACATCTATCCATTTACCATTTTTAACCTTGGCCATTGCAGCATTCATTTCATTATTATCCCAAGATTCTTTATAATCTTTAAAAACTGAACCAATTCTAATAAGACCAGACGTATCGACTGATTCATTCACAAAATCAAATTCACCCAAATCCATATGATCTTGTACGTCAATACCTGCAAATTCTTGATTTCCAATAACCAAATCATCTGATTGCCCTAGATTATTATAGAAAAAATCATACAAATCTTCATCACGCTTCCATTTATCCTTAATCCATTCCATTGCTGTTTCCCAATTGCCAAATCTTTCTTTTTTGGCATCTATCATTTCCCAACGTTGAATTGGTTTTCCATCAAATTCAGAATCTTGTATATCAATACCATACCCTTTGGCTATTTCACGCTCTTGTTGAGACATTTCTTCATATGTCTTTCCAGATTTATATTTATTTTCACCAATTGGTATTTTTGTGATTTCTCTTTCCAAGTCTTCGAGATAATTCTGTTCAAATTCAGAAGCATCTGCTGATTCCTTATACCATTCCATGAATTTATCATGAGCATTTTGATCTAATTTTTTGAATTTTCCAGCATCGTATCCTAGGTCTTTCAAATATTTAGGCCAAGACAATTTTTCATTGATTTTCTCTTTCAATTCTGGACAAACCTCAAGAATTTCCTCTTTCGTTTTTCCGGTTATTTTGATAAGTTCATCTATATCTTTGTTTTCCAGCGCATAAATGACTCTATCATTTGGTTCACCACCAGACATTTGAGATAGTCTATACGCCATGTCTTCAATATTCAAATCTCCTGCATCAAATGATTCACTTACACCACTAACCAATTTCTTTAATTTGTTAACAACATTTGTTGTCAATGATTCTTCATCATAGGTGTTCATTATTTCCGTAAAAGCCTCTTGTTTGGAATAATCTCCATCAACCAATGATTGCCAATCGGTTATAACAGATTCTTCATCTGGCGATAATTCTTCATTTGCTCTACCACCACCAGCTATATACATTGATACCGGATCGGAAATGTCTGGATTTAATATTGTGATATTATCTTTGGTTATATCATAATCAACCCCATCTTCAAAACTCTGACCATTTAACCATTCGGTGAATGCGTAATAATCAAAACCTTTCGGAAATTTGAATGTGGAGTTGTTGTTTTCGTTTACAAAGCCAAGTTCACGACCCAAAATTTCAATTAATTCCTCTTCATCTTGGTTTATGTCGGATTGACTCTGGTATAATTCAAGATCAACAGCTAATTGTTTTAAACCACTAATGTCCATCGCTTTCAGTTTCTCCAGTGATTCTGGTGCGTTTTCTTTCAAAGATGCAGCCATCGGTGATGGAGCAATACCAAGATTTTTTGTGGATTTGACCCCAAATCTGTTATCTCTGGCCAGTTTTGTTATTTCTTCCGGTTTTTCTGTTTTTACTATTACACCAACATTGGCTTTGGTTATTGGTATAAATGTAGAAAAACTGGCTTTTGGGTCAATATCTTTTACTTTTTTCTTGAAATCATCATCTTGTCCTTTTGGTATTGACACAGCTACTTCATCTTTACCAGAACTGAATAACCCTTCATCAAGGTTCATATAAACATATAGTATTTTTTGATATGTGTTGTCTGTTACCGACAATTCACCTTGTTCTTCCTCTTTCTTCAATATATCAATAAAATCTTTTATATCTTCGCTTTTTATACCTTGTTCCAAGAATTCATCTGTTTGATCAGCTGCATCGATTGTATCATTCTGATCAAACCAATCAATAAAATCATGAAAATTATCGAATTTGAGATTTTCCTCATATATCTTGTCTTCAAAGGTGTCAACCAAAACCGCATTGTCAACGACACCAAAACCAAGTTCTGTTTCGATATCATCTGCATCTTTGGCCTTGCCACTATTTACCAAATCAACTGCTTTTTTAAGATAAGCAATCTGATCATCATCGAATCCCATATCTTTCAGTTCATCATCTGGAGCTATTTCTGCTTTGGATTCATTTGATTTCCTTACACTTTTTGGGTAATCGTTGTTTGATGCTGCCATCGGTGATGGAGCAACATCCAAATTTTTTGTTTTTACTGTTCTTAATCCTGTGTCCTTTATAAATTTTTCAACATCTTCTGGATTGTGTGTTTTTATTATCAATCCGGATTGTGATCTAGCTACAGGCACAAATATGGAGAACCTGACTTTTGGGTCTATTTTTTTAATTTTTTCCTTGATATCGTCCACCATGTTTGGTGGTAAGGTTATCGCTAATTCCGTTGTATCACCACCAAATATATTTTCATCTACCGATTTGCGTTTGACACCACCCATCAAATTCCTGATTGGTTCTTTCCAATAAACCATATCACCAGCAATTTTTGATACAACAACATTCACTTTACCCCACGCCACATGTTCTATTGTTAATTTATCACCGGGTTTTGTTGTTGGATTTATGTTTTCAGATACATCATATAACGAATTTAATATCATTTGTGGAACAGAATCGGTTGTTTTTCCCATCGCTTCGTTCAATCTTTCGTCTAACTTGGATTCATCCAAACTGGCCAAAAAATCTGTTATCATGTCTTCATCTCTGAGGTCTGGGCTTTCTACACCCATTGCTTTGTCGTATTTTTTTATCATCTCTACACGTTCACCAACAGAGCCAGACCCACTTTTCACCATTTCAATTACAGCATCAAAGAAATCGCTATCTTCATGGAAATTACCCTTTATTTCGTAATTTTTTAATTCATTATATTCAGCTTTCATGGTATCTGTTTTATATTTTAATATTTTTATTTTCGTAAAGTTTTATAAGACCTTTGTTTTCAACAACTTTCTTTTTCTCGTTCGCCACGTTTCCAAAATCTTCTTTATCAACCGATTTTATCCAATTATCAAAAGTGAAGTATTTTTCATAAACTTCTATGCATCTTTCTAATGTTATATTATCTATGAAATTGTTGACATGTATGTTTTCATAAATATGTTCATCAATATTACCAAAATTGAATATCTTACCTTTTTCTTTTGATATTAACATATTGCTTTTAACCATCAAGAAATCGCTTTTTGTTAAAAATCTTTCTGGTTTCGATAAAACATCCTCAGTTACTGATATGATGGTATCAACATTTTTCTCGTTTGATTGTGTTGATATGATAATATTGCCGTTGTTATCGTTTTCACCTATTGTGGCACAATTAACATAATAAACAAGCCCTCTTTTTCCTCTCAATTCTTCCATGAGTGGAGAATGTAATCCACCATTTATCATTCTTGTTATCACATCACACACTGGCATATCTTTTTCTTCAATCATAGGAGACATGAATATTATGGAAGCACTACTCCCATCATAATTGCTAGCCTCGTATACTGCATCATCATTCACCTTTCTTATTCCCATCTTTCTGAAAGTGAAATCCTCAGCCATATCAATATTGTCGGTGAAAGGATATTTTTCTGATATGTTTATTATTTGATGTGGTTTTGAAAAATGCAAATCATGGAATTTATTGAATTGTTCGTAGGTGTAATTTTCTATATCACTTCTTTTTCCAATGGCGCAATAGAAATCAAACAATTTCCTGAATATATTGTAGAAATGGATATCAGTCCGGGAATCAAAACTCATATCATATTCCTCAAGGACTATTTGTTTTTCTATTTCAAATTCTTGTTCGCTTATGTTGAAATCAAACATTGATTCAACAAGTTTTTGTTTGAATTCATTAACATACCTATCCAGACCTTTTATAAAAAATGCTACCCTATCATTACAGGTGAAAGCATTTGTGAAAACACCATTTTGTGTTAATTGTTCATCATATTGTTCAAATGATTTACACATAAGATGTTCCATCAAATGGGCTATACCACGATTTCCATCTCTTTCTATGGATGCACCACCCTTATATATAACATAAAAACCGCTCATTCCGGTATTACTTTTTATGTTATATATGCCGTTATTTACTTCTTTTTCTTGGATGCTGTCTTCCAGTAATGGTAGTTTATTTTCTTTCATAATACTGAAACTTGGTTTAAATTATATATTTACATAAATGAAGGCTAAAAAACAATAGAAATAAGAAGTTCACAGTATTAATTAAAAATTTGAAAAATGCAAGATTATACAGTAATTGATTGGGTTATCCGAAGCATAATAATTGCTTTAGGATTTGGATTTATATCCAGTATGTTTGTTGTAACTCAACAAAAAACATCTAAAATAATCACCATGTTTGGTAAATTCATAAAATCAACGAATGCTGGATTATCTATGAAATTGCCTTGGCCATTGGCAACAGTAAAGGATTGGATGGATTTATCCATATTAGAATTAAAAGGTGAAGTAACCGTGAAATCGGCAGATAATGCTTTTTTAACAATCCCGTGGTCGCTTCAATATAGGGTTATGCCTGATAAAATAAAAGAGGCTTATTATGAACTTGATAATCCAGAGGAGCAAATAAAGAGCTATATTCTTAATACACTCCGGGGTAAATCATCGGAGATGCCAATGAATGATCTTTTTAAATCCAATGAAGCACTGGAAGCATCAACCAAAGAATCATTGGATGAAAAATTTGGTGTTTATGGATATGAAATAGTAAGCATGTTAGTTGATGACCCACAACCATCAAAAACATTGAAGACAGTTTTTGATGAAGTTATTGCTTCTGAACGTAAAAAAGATGCTGCTCAAAATCTTGCAGATGCTGTTAAAATACAAATGGTGGGTGAAGCAACTGCAGAGGGCGATTCTCTTAAAATTAAAGGAAAAGCATTCAAAGAATTCCGGAAGGATATATCAGAGGGCAATAGCGAAGCTGTGAAAGAATTTTTGAAAGATATGCCAGACGATTCATTAAGAGCCAAGGATGTGCTTGATTTCTTTGCAGGTGTTGATTTGAGAGAGGCTATCCGGGATGCTTCCAGCAATGAAGGAAACATTATTGTTATTCCTGCCAATTTTGATGGAAACATATCCTTACCAGTTCCAGCAGCCAAAACAAAATAAATAATTACCGGGGTCTCTGATTAGAGACCCCGATTTTTACACATTAAACATGAGACCAAAAGTAAACATAATAATCGATACTAATCTCATTTTTTATAAATTTGCATATGTTAATGCTTATAAGACCAACAATTATTTATCAAAACCAAATCATCGTTCGCAACTTATAAAAGATATCACCAAATCAATACAATCCACTATAAACAACTACACTGGATACATTGATAGGGTTATATTTGTTGCTGATTGCAATGGTAAAAGTTGGAGAAAAGATATACCAGTCGAAGAGGAATTTTATAAAACCACAAGAAAAAAAGAATATCCCTTTGATATAGCTGTTTTCAAGAATCTTTTGAATAACTATATTAAGATGTTAAGAGAATTTGGGATTTATGCTTATATGTTTAACCGCATGGAAGGTGATGACCTTATTTTTCTCATATCGTCCATATTTTACCATAATGGGCTTTCTAGTGTTATATTAACATCTGATGAAGATATGCGCCAACTTGTTAAATTCGGTGATGGTGTGTTTATAACTGTGTTTGATTATGATTATAATAAAAAATGGCATTATGTTAATCAGGAAATACAGTACATGAAAGCTGATGATGGTGATGGATTTAATGGTGTGTTTAATGTTGGGGATTCCGGGAATGTTGCCATTAATGATTACAATAATATCTTGGATATAGTTTACAGAGATTATAAAATTATTTGTCCAAATGAAATACTTTTTAAAAAAATATTATCTGGAGATACATCAGATAATGTTCCATCATCTTATATTTATCCAAAAGGCCAGAAAAACACACCAACCAATTTTACTGAGAAAAGAGCTACTGACCTGATGCCGAAATACTCTCCTGATGCCGGATTTGTTAATAGACTTCTAAAAGATGAAGCATTCAGACTCAAATTGGCAGAGGACATGATAAATGAAGTTAAAACAAAGGCTCAAAAAGAATTACTGAACGACCCGGAAACAATAAAAAAAGTTGGCAACAATTTATTAAGAAACACAAATTTCATCTACCTACACCCTTCTTCTTATTCTAAAGAAAAAGAACTCTATCAACATGTGAAACAACAAATAGGCAAAGACCTTTCCAACAAACAATTTTTAATGAATCACAGGCAATTATTCGCTGATGGTTGGCCTGATGATATATTTAGTGGAACAGATTTTGACTATCGTGAGGATGAAATAACTATGGATTTCAGAGAAGTATAATGATTTTTTATCACGGAACTACCAAGAAAAAATGGAGATTGATCAAAAAAGAGGGTGTTATATGAGGGTATAATGTACATAAAAATCTTGATGGGACTACCTATAAAGGATATAGATACACTTATTTAACACCAGACATAACTATTGCAAGTGATTATGGTGATATGATGTTGGAGGTTGAATATGACCCTGTTGGTGTTGATGGTACTGGAACAGATAATTATGGGTTTGACCCACCAGAAGGACAAATTTGTTGGCAATTTTCAGTATTTATACCGATACCAATTTCAAAAGTAAAAATAATAAACATTATGAAGAAACACAAAGGCAGAAGAAACAAATTTATGTTTTGGCTTTCTGAAATTATAATAACCGGAACATGTGTGTATGGTTATTTTAATTGGTTAGGAATATACCACGGATTTTTTATTGTTATTTGGTTTGGTTTGTCTATGTTGGTTGGTATACTTACTGGCTTTTTGATAAAAAAAGATTAACACAGAGAAACCAAATTTGTGGTATAACATAAAAAAGAGGTATAACACATTTTTTAAAATTTGAGATTGTGCAGAAGAAAACATGTTCCCGATGCAAAACAGAAAAATCATTAGAGGAGTTCTGCAATAACAAAAAGGCTAAAGATGGGAAGAGGTCTCAATGTAAAACCTGCGATAAGGAACAACACGACAAATATGCTGCTGCCAATAAGGAAAAAATAGCTGCTAATAGAAAACAAAGGTATTGGCAAGACCCGGAGACAGAAAGAAAAAATGGTAGGGAAAGATACAACAGAACTAAAGAACAACGAAAAATATCTAAAAAAGCTTGGAGAGATAAAAACAAAGATAAAACCAAACAAATTCATAAAGACTGGTATGAACAAAACAAGGAACATAAATTAGCCAAAAATAGGGAGTGGGAGAAAGACCAGATGGAAAATAATCCTCTATTTCGTCTTAAGAAAAATCTTAGAACAAGAATAATAGATGTTATTAGAGGAAAATCAAAAAAATCTGCTTCCACCATGGAATTGTTGGGATGCACAATTGAAGAATTCAAGGTTTATTTAGAAAACCAGTTTGATGAAAACATGACTTGGGAAAATTATGGTGAATACTGGCACGTAGACCATATCAAACCATGTTCATTGTTTGATTTATCAAAGGAAGAAGAACAAAGAAAGTGCTTCCATCACAGTAATTTACAATCGTTGGAAGCATCTGAAAATATGAGTAAATTAAATAAATATCCATACATAAAAACATAACACAATGAAAGTGATCTGTATTTTTCATTCGAGGGATCTTGACGGGTGGGCTTCCGGGGCTATAGTTAAAAAATGGTGCGAAGAAAACGACCATGAAATAGAATTAATTGGGTGGGATTATGGTCTTGATGTTCCTCTTGATACAATTGTCGATGGAAGTGATATCTTATGTGATGCATTGTTTATTTGTGATGTAATGCTTCCTAAAGATGATATGGAAAACTTATATGAATGTGGTGTGAATATGATCTGGTGTGATCACCATGAATCATCATTGAAGGATGCAAAGGATATGCAATTCAATAATTGTGATGGGATTAGGACTGTTGATTTTGCTGGATGTGAATTAACATGGAAATATTGTTTTCCGGATGAAGATATTCCTATCTTTATCGAATATCTTGGTAAGTATGATTCACATCGAGAAATGGATGATGAAAATAAAAACGGTATTCTACATATACAATATGCTGCTAGAGCCTATATAACTTGTGTTGATGATTTTGAAGACCAATATTTTGATGATAGTGGTTGGATTGATTCTTGGATTGATGCTGGTTCGGCCATATTATCATATGTTAAGACAGATTCAAGGGAAACCTACAAAAAACATAAATTCGATGTAAACATCGATGGCCACAATTGTGTTTGTGTTCCTAGGGAAAGGTTTAATCCGGTAAATTATGATATTGATTACCATGCTGATGGTTATGAAGCTGCCGTTTGTTTTTGGTATAGAGGCTCTGAAAATGTGTGGGAATTCTCTATTTATAATGAAAATGGTGAACTTGATGTTAGTGAGATAGCCAAGAAAATGGGTGGTGGTGGACATAAAGCTGCTGCAGGGTTTACTGTGGAAGACATCAATACCATCATAAAACAAGAAAAATAATGGCCTATAGTTTATTTGAGATTACATCTTGTATGTTCAGTAAGGTAAGGTATGCTAGAGTTACCGATGCTGACAAAAAACAACATTTTTTCATGTTGATGAGAACCATGTCTATTTTGTTTCCGGTTGAAGTGGATAATTTCAACATCATAGGCATTAATCAGGTAGCTGTTGTGGATTATTTTCATTTTCTTGCTTGCACAACATATAAATCACAACCAAGAGAATTATCAATATCGACAAAAAAGGCCGACAAAACCAAATCAAAAATTAAGAGGTTTAAAAAAGAGGTTATAAATTCATATTTGAGATATCGTAAGTTAGATGAAAGAGACTTTGATTTTCTTGTGTCTATAGATGAAGATTTTGTCTGTAATGAGTTGAAAGACGTAGAAAATACCATAAAGGAATCCAGTAATTATTTTGCCAATTTTTGAGAGATATATAATATAAATCTCTCTAAATGGATGAACAGACTTATTATGAACATAGTTTAACAGGATTAGAGGCTATAGCTGAATATTCTAGAGTATCGTCTGAATCAAATGAGAGAACAGCCGATGCAACTGAGAATATTGCACATTCTGTAAGCGATTTCATAAAACAATATCAAAAAGCCAATAAAAAAGAAGGTAAGAAGAAATCTGGTGATGCAGCAGGTATAGGTGGTTCTATATCTGATATAATAGAGGCTGTAAAACAATTTGATGAACCAATGAAAGAGAAAGGAAACGATATGATCGATTTCTTCTCTAGATTACATACGGATGCAATATCAAAATATACCGGAAAATCTGCTGATGGGATAAGCGATACTGTTGATATGTTGGTTATGACTGTCGAGCGAATAGATTCTATGTTGAAATCCGCTTCCAAAATAACCCCAAGTACAGTAGAAGTATTAAGTTCATCTGTTGAAAAAATATTGTCAGGATTTGACAAAATAACCCCGGAATCAGCACAAGCATTTAATACTATAGTTGACACATTGT
>Ga0307431_1000902_pt1 | contig 18165 bp, 10 predicted proteins | sample SalMarWE160170MG_FD_202155 | JGI IMG/M metagenome (GOLD analysis project Ga0307431, IMG submission 202155) | Salt marsh sediment microbial communities from the Plum Island Ecosystem LTER, Massachusetts, United States - WE1603-170 | ecosystem: Environmental > Aquatic > Marine > Intertidal zone >...
AAAATGAAATCAAAAGTGTCCTCTAAATCAACTAAAGTCGCAGAGACGGATTTATTTATAATTTCCCCCTCAAGTTTAGTTTTTTCTAAATTTCTTTTTATGTAGGTTGCCGCCTTTCTTGACCGCTCGATAAATACAGCTCTTGATGCACCTCTGGACAGCGCTTCAATGCCGACTGCTCCGGAGCCGGCGAATAGATCCAAAAAAGCCTTTCCGTTTACGTCTATTATTGAAAAAAGAGCTTCCCTGACTTTCCCTCTCGTTGGTCTTATGTTATCGGGCGCAAAAATCTTATGCCCCTTAGCAAGCCCTCCAATTATATTCATTTAAATATCTCCTAATTTATCAAACATATAGTTAAATATAGAAATGTTTCTCCTAATTGCAAGGCTATGTCCTAGATACCGGATACCAGGTCCCAGAGATAAGGACGACCGATGACGGCAGACGGAAGTCCGTTGAAAAAATATTACACATGTAGAACATGTAGCCCATAATTTCTACATTCTCTACATGTAAAAAATGGGGTGGTGGGATGGGTTTTAAACAAAAAATATTACTTTCTTTTTTTATCTGTGTAAATCTTGTTAATCCCGTCTAAATCTCTGGGGTTTTGGGTAGGGTAAAACAAATAAAATCTTGTGTTAATCTTGTGTAATCTCGTGGTTAAATTTTTTTGTATATTAACCACCGAAGAAGAAACCGAGTTCCCTTTTGGCAGATTCGGCGGAATCCGAAGCATGGACACTATTTTGAGGCGTTCCAAGCCCATAAGCTGCCCGGATTGTGTTTTTTTCTGCCTGAGCCGGATCTGTTGCTCCGACTAAATCCCTGAGGTGTTTTATTGCGTTTTTTCCTTCCAGTTTTAGCGCAACTATTCTTTTATCTGCCATGTAATTAATAAGCCTATTATAAAACTCTTCTCCCTTGTGTTCCGCGTAAAACTGTTCTGTTTTCTCTCTCGTAAGTAGAACCATTTTCATTTCTAATATCCTAAGAGGTGTTTCTTCGATACGGGTGATTATTTTACCTATAAGATTTCGCTCTAAAGCGTCGGGTTTGATTAAAAATAAAGTCTGCTCCATATTTTAAAATATTTGACAGGGTTTAAAAGTCAAGGTTTTGCAACCCCATCTACCCAAATTTTTGAACCACAGAGAGCACAGAGGGAGGCAGGGAAAAATTTATAAGTAAGTGAGGGGGGGTACCGTTCATAAAAAATGTCTCGGAGACCGAGAGAGCACGGTATTTTTTTCTTTAAATCTTAAAAGTTCAGGTATGTCTTTCATAAAAAATGCCTCGCAGACTGAGCGGGCATGGACTTTTTACAAAGTAAAAAGGAGCGAAGTCGAGAGACAAGAAACAATTTCCTCGCCGGGGAAATTGATTTCGGTTTTTTAGAAAGATATACCTGAACGACACCCGCAGGGGGAATTGACTCTGGTTTTCTCGGACAGTACCCCTTACGATTCTTCCCGTCGGGGAAACTGACTGCGGTTTTTTAGAACGGTATCCCTGAACGAACCCTCGGTGGGGAAATTAACCGCGTTCCTGATGAGTAGTTAGTTTTTGTTTCTTCTTAAACTTGAAAATGAATTATAAATATGATAATTAAGGTGTATTATAAACAAAAAAACCGGCAAGAAACCGGTTTTTTTGTTTATTGTTCTCTGATAATTGAATAAATAATAGATGTATTTGATTTTGGACAAGCCATACGGTCTATTAGTACGACTCGGCTGAACACATTGCTGTGCTTACACCTGTCGCCTATCAACCTCATAGTCTCTGAGGGACCTTGGTTTCTCGCCCGAAGGCAAGAAACGAGAAACTTAATCTTGGAGGGGGCTTCCCGCTTAGATGCTTTCAGCGGTTATCCCTGCCAGACATAGCTACCCTGCTGTGCCACTGGCGTGACAACAGGTGCACCAGAGGTCTGTCCATCCTGGTCCTCTCGTACAAAGGACAGCTTTCCTCAAGTTTCTAAACGCCCACGGAGGATGAAGTCCGAACTGTCTCACGACGTTCTGAACCCAGCTCGCGTGCCACTTTAATGGGCGAACAGCCCAACCCTTGGGACCTGCTTCAGCCCCAGGATGTGACGAGCCGACATCGAGGTGCCAATCCGCGCCGTCGATAGGAACTCTCGAGCGCGATAAGCCTGTTATCCCCGGAGTACCTTTTATCCGTTGGTCTTTGGCCTTTCCACTCAGAACCAAAGGTTCACTAGGCCCGCCTTTCGGCCCTGTTCGGTCCGTCGACCTTACAGTCAAGCTCCCTTTTACCCTTATGCTCTTCACGCGATTGCCGTCCGCGTTGAGGGAACCTTTGGACGCCTCCGTTACATTTTAGGAGGCTACCGCCCCAGTAAAACTGCCCACCAAGCAATGTTCCCCACCTTGCACAGGCAGGGTTAGAATTCCGACATAGAGAGGGTGGTATTTCACTGGCGGCTCCACCGATGCTGGCGCACCGGTCTCAAAGCCTCCCACCTATTCTACACAAACTAAACCAAAACCCAATGCCAAGTTACAGTAAAGGTTCCGGGGTCTTTTCGTCCTTCCGCGGGAATGCGGTATCTTCACCGCAATTACAATTTCGCCGGGACTCTCGTTGAGACAATGTCCAAGTCGTTACACCATTCGTGCAGGTCGGAACTTACCCGACAAGGAATTTCGCTACCTTAGGACCGTTATAGTTACGGCCGCCGTTTACTGGGGCTTCAGTCGGGAGCTTCTCCTCCGAAGAGGATGACAACCTTCCTTAACCTTCCAGCACCGGGCAGGTGTCAGGCCCTATACATCGTCTTTGCGACTTAGCAGAGCCCTGTGTTTTTGGTAAACAGTCGATTGGACCTGGTTACTGAGACCCAACAATGCAAAAAATTAAAAATTAATTACAAAGTGGGCACCCCATCTTCCGAAGTTACGGGGCTAATTTGTCGAGTTCCTTAACGAGAGTTATCCCGCGCACCTTAGGATTCTCTCCCCGTCTACCTGTGTCGGTTTGCGGTACGGTCACTCTTATAACTATCTACGAGGCTATTTCTTGTTAGCGTGGGGTCTGCCACTTCACCTAAAAACGGCTACCTGTCGCATTTCAGAGTTTAAATGAGGACCCGGATTTGCCAGGGTCCTCCTCCTTTGTGCTTAGCCCTGGACGACCAACGCCAGGGTTGGCATACCCTTCTACGTCACCCCTTAGATAATAACATCATAAAAGTGGTACAGGAATTTTAACCTGTTTCCCATCAGCTACGCCTTTCGGCCTCGCCTAAGGGACCGACTAACCCTGAGAGGACGAACCTTCCTCAGGAAACCTTAGACTTTCGGTGAAAGGGATTCTCACCCTTTTTATCGCTACTCATGCCGGCATTCTCACTTCCATATCCTCCATCGTCCCTCGCGGGTACGACTTCAATGAATATAGAACGCTCTTCTACTACCAACGGAAATCCGTTGATCCATGGCTTCGGTGACAAGCTTAAGCCCCGTAAATTTTCGGCGCAGAGCCGCTCGACCAGTGAGCTTTTACGCACTCTTTAAATGTTTGCTGCTTCTAGGCCAACATCCTGGTTGTCTGAGCAGCCCTACCTCCTTTACCACTTAGCTTGTACTTAGGGACCTTAGCCGATGGTCTGGGTTCTTTCCCTTTCGGCTATGGAGCTTCTCCCCCACAGCCTGACTCCCGAATTTTGAGTTATGGCATTCGGAGTTTGATTGGACGCCAGACGGTTTAAGTCCGGAACCCATTCAGTGCTCTACCTCCATAACTGATCATTCGAGGCTATTCCTAAAAATATTTCGAAGAGAACCAGCTATCGCCGAGTTTGATTAGCCTTTCACTCCAACCCACAGCTCATCCAATAGCATTTTCCCGCTAACTGGTTCGGGCCTCCACGAGCTTTTACACTCGCTTCACCCTGGCCATGGGTAGATCACTCGGCTTCGGGTCTACTCCATCTGACTGAATCGCCCTATTAGGACTCGCTTTCGCTACGGCTTCCCAAAATATTTGGTTAACCTTGCCAGATAAAGTAACTCGCCGGCCCATTATGCAAAAGGTACACAGTTACCCATAGTTAGATCCGAAGATCAGACTATAGGGCTCCTATTGCTTGTAAGCATACGGTTTCAGATTCTTTTCACTCCCCTTACCGGGGTTCTTTTCACCTTTCCCTCACGGTACTAGTTCACTATCGGTCAGAAGTGAGTATTTAGTCTTAGGAGGTGGTCCTCCCGGATTCCTACGGGATTCCTCGTGTCCCGAAGTACTTGGGAAAGCAGAGAAGAGATTGATCAGTTTTCGCCTACGGGGTTTTCACCCTCTTTGACGAACCATTCCAGATTACTTCGGCTAACCGCCAATTTTGTAACTCTTTTGCTTCTCCGCATAAAGCATATCTGCTTCCCGCGACTCCTTTTCTGCAACGCATGCGTGCTTTAACACAGAAAAGGTTTAGACTAGTTCCCCGTTCGCTCGCCGCTACTAGGAGAATCGTTTTTACTTTATTTTCCTCCAGGTACTAAGATGTTTCAATTCCCTGGGTTAGCTTCCCTTTCGGGATAAGTCCGGTTTGCCGGACTTGGGTTGATCCCATTCGGAAATCCCCGGATCTAAGCCAGCTTGACGGCTCCCCGAGGCTTATCGCAGCCAGCCACGTCCTTCATCGCCTACTTCTGCCAAGGCATCCACCGTATGCCCTTAATACTTGTCCAAAAGTCTAACATCTATTATCTATTCAATTATCAAAGAACAGGTTTTATTATTAATATTTAAGTCCAATTTGTCAAGGGGGTTTTATCAAAAAAACAGAATAAAAAAACCTCTTTGACTCTTAAGGATTTAAGTCAACCTTCGTAAAACTTTTAAAACGACTTTACTCGGTATCTATTATTAATATAAAGGCTTAAGCGGTTTTGTCAAGAGGCAAAGATACTTTGTATCGGTGAATTGGTGAATTGGGTAATTGGTTGATTGGTAAAATTAGGATTTTAGATTTGGGAATTGAGTTTATTGAGTTCGTAGAGTTCATTGGGTTCGTTGGGTTGGGAATTTTTTAACCTCCTAACGATCTAACGTCCCAACGCCCTAACTTTTACTGACTTTGGACTTCGGACATTGGACTAAAGGAGGTTCTGACTCTTGCTTTTCAGGTGTCGTAATATAGAATTTCGCGTATAAGATTTTTAAGCTTACGGCGCAATACCGAGAGAGAGTAAAATCGTTTGGCTATTCTATAATTGTGTTTTACCATTTTTTCGCGTTTCTCGGAATCAGCTAAAATTTCTCTGGTTTTTTTAATTGCCTCTTCATTGACATAGCCGTCCAGTGCTATAACTTTAAATCCTTTTGGGTCTATATCTAAAGTATAAATTACATATTTGTTAACTACAATTGGTTTGTGGGAGTAAATCGCTTCCAGGAAAGCATTTCCGAATCCCTCGTAAGTTGAAGGGTAGGTAACGAGATCGGCATGGGGATAGATATCCCATATGGTATAAATTTTCTCGCCTTTGCCGTTGATTTTTCTGTTTTCGGCGATACGTCTGGATATAAATAGAGTATCTACACCCAGCATTTTGGAATAATCTCGAAGTCTTTGTTCGTATTCAAATCCCTCATCGCCGGAAGCATGTGATACAACCAGTTTTGCCTTCATGTCTAAACGCTTTGTAAGTTCTATCGCGTGTTCTATACCCTTTCGTTGGACAACTCTTGTCGGTTGGAGAATCAGCAGTTCGTCTTTCTGTATTCCAAAAGTTTCTCGAACGTCAGTTGCATATTCATCCGGAGGAGGAAGCGGATTTTCGAAATCCAAAACATTCGGGATTATGGTACTTGATATTCCGGTTCTATAACTCAACTCGCGATCTGCATAAGAGTTAATAACTACATGGCGAATAGAAGGTAATACAGGGGGGAAAGCCATGTTAAGGTATTCTCCGACGGCATTTACCAGAAGGTTTTTTCTTTCCCAGTAAAAATCATGATGATGGGCAATTGTCGGCATTTTTGTTTCTGAGATAAATTCGGTTATAGCGATGCCGAGAGGAATATTAAGAGGAATTGTTAGCGAGTTTTCTGCGATTAATAGATCTATTTCGAACTTGTCAACAAACGCAAGAATTTCTTTTTTGAGTTTCTTTTTGATTTCATGGATTTTTATTGTAACGGAGGTCTTTCGGGTGTCGGTACCGAAACATTCATTATAAATATCTTGAATTTCAGGATGAGTAAAATGCGCCTCTTCAACAAGGAAAGACTTTTCCTCGGGTCGGTCAAGTTCTCCCGCGAAATAAAAGCATTCGAATCCTTCTTCTTCCAAAACTTTTGCCCATTTTTTGGTTTCCAGGGAAACTCCATCAAGCCCTGAAAATCTTGTTGAAATAAATCCTATCTTACCTTTCATAATTGATAAAACATATAGGGTTTTTTGAATATGTCAACGGGGGAGAACAGAATTTAAAAATCAAATATCAAAAGATTTTTTTAGTCCAAAGTCGAAAGTCGAAACCAAATCCCAATCCCTAAATCCTAAATCCCAATTATGTCATTTTGCTTTTTAATTTTTAATATTTAAATTATCTTTAGTCAGGATTAACTAGATTTGCTGGATATTTTTTGTTTAAGATTACCTTCTACGGAAATAAGTCCAAAATGTGCCTTGCAATTACGAAAAAAAATTTTATATTTAACCGTATGTTTGAAAAATTAGGCGAAAGAATAAAAGATATAGCCAGGAATCTCTCGGGTAAAGGGAGGCTTTCAGCTTCTCAGGTGGGAGAAAGCATGAGAGACATAAGGAAAGCTCTGCTCGAGGCTGATGTGAATTTACAGGTGGCGCAGGGTTTCGTTACTGAGGTTGAGAATGAAGCAGTGGCGCGAAAAATCCATGAAAGTTTCACCCCCGCGGAAATGATAATTCAGATTGTAGGAGAGAAATTAATAGGTTTAATCGGGAAGGCGGAACCTCTCCTGTTAGACAAACAGCCGACGTCCATTTTGCTTGTAGGTTTGCAGGGTTCCGGAAAGACGACTACAGCCATAAAATTAGGTTGTTTTCTGAAAAGTAAGAGACGGAATCCATTTCTTATTCCCGCTGATGTAAAAAGACCTGCGGCTTTCGAACAGCTGCGTGATATGGCAGAGAGGGAAGACCTTCCTTATTTTTCCGAGAGATCCGATAATGAAGTAAAACTTTGTAAGCAGGCACTTAGTCGGTCCATAGTTAAAAGATACGATACTCTCATCTTCGATACGGCGGGCAGATTACATATAGATAAAGATATGATAGAGCAGATTAAAAAAGTAAAGGATACGGTTAAGCCCTCCGAGATTCTTCTTGTCGCGGATTCGATGACGGGGCAGGATGCCGTAAATATTGCGAAGGAATTTGACGAAGCGCTTGGAATAACAGGCATTATTCTGACGAAAATGGATGGAGATGCAAGAGGCGGCGCGGCTCTTTCGATGAGAAAGGTCACGGGGAAACCGATAAAATTTATAGGGATCGGTGAGAAATCGGATGCTCTGGAGGTGCTGCACCCGGAAAGGCTGGCTTCAAGAATTCTTGGTATGGGAGATCTTAAAACACTCCAGGAAAAAGCAGAAAAGGCGATTAAAAAGGAAGACGTAGAAAAATTTCAAAAGAAAGTACAAGAGGGTAAAGTCGATTTGGAAGATTTTCTCGGGCAGATAAAACAATTAAAGAAAATGGGACCTCTTGATTCGATTCTTGATATGTTTCCGGGAGGTAAGGGACTAAAGAAGCTTATGGATGAAAAGCAGATGGTAAGAACCGAAGCCATTATTCAATCGATGACGCCAAAGGAGAGAAAGAACCCTTCTATTTTGAATGGTTCCAGAAGAAAACGTATCGCAAAAGGGAGCGCGACTTCCGTTCAGGATATCAATCGTTTGCTTAAAGAGTTCATGATGGCTCAAAAGTTAATGAAACAAATGAAAGGAAGGGGAGGCCCGTCTGCGCTTGCCTCTTTCTTTAGATAAATCCAATTTATGCATATATTTATATTGGTTTGCTGTTATCTTCTTATGCTGGTTGGACTAATTGGTTGTATCTTGCCAATGTTGCCCGGTACTCCTCTTGTTTTTGCCGGGATTTACATTTACGCATGGCTCACAGGGTTCGCGATTATTTCCAGAAATCTCATTATCATCTTTCTTATCCTGACTGTAATCTCAGTTGTAATCGAATATATTTCAAGTTCCATAGGCTCTAAAAAATTCGGAGCCTCCAAGCTCGGATTCCTGGGAGCTTTCATTGGTACAATTGTCGGTGTGTTTTTTGTTCCCTGGGGAATAATTTTAGGTCCGCTATTTGGTGCTTTAATCGGTGAACTTATCGTCGGAAAGAAGTTAAAAGAGGCTTTCCGGTCCGGTACCGGTGCGGTTATAGGTTTCTTCGGAGGAACGTTCCTGAAAATTGTTATATCTTTTATAATGATAGCATTTTTTACTATTCGGCTTTTGCAGTAAACAGAGTCACTAGTCTAGAGGGCGTGTTGCCTAAAGGCAAATTCAATTTGCATATTTAAATATATTCGTATTTTTCTTGAAGGATAACCATATTTTTACCAATATAAAGATCAAATAAAGATTAGCAGGGTATAATTTACCTTTTTCCGGTTTCTGCTTTGCCATTTGTCCGCTTTTAGCATCTAAATAGGTATGTTTTATTAGTATTCTTATGTTTTGAACCGCTGATATCATCCATTCTTGTATCTGTACTCTCCAATGCTCTCGCCATCGTGCCTTCTTCAGGTCATGCTGATTTTCTCCGTCCGCAAAACTCCTTTCCATTAGATGCCATCTTTTCTTTAGGTCCCGTCTGGAACTCTGACTCATTGCTTCCAGCCTCATTTCATCTATATCTTTCTGCCTTTCAAGTCTATCAACTGTCCTTATTCCGGATTTCGATTTGGTACAATCAGAACGAAAAAGACAGGCATTGCAGTCCTCTTTGCGACTGACATATTTTACTCTGTGTCTCTTTATATCATGGGATCTCCTGCTTAATCTCTTTTTCGCGGGACAAATGAAGGTATCTGTCTTCTCGTCATATTCAAATTTATCTGAGGAAAATATTCCCCTTCTTTTTCCTCCTTTCTCCTGAGTGGATTTTAAATCCTTAAAATGCGGTTTTATTCCCTTTTCTTTACAGATTAGATAATTATCTGTAATACCATATTTGCTGTCTCCTATTCCTGTCTCTACTTCCATCTTTGTAGTTTTTTCATGCATATCCACTAATGGCTCAAACATCGCTCCATCATCTACTGTTCCGGACGATACTATACTCGCTGTTATTACTCCGAATCTGCCGTCTATTCCTCTATGCTCCTTGTATCTCGGTTTTGCTTTACTTCTCCCATGCTTGACAAATCCTGAATCAGGATCAGTAGTTGAAACATATCTATCTCCTTTTTCTTCTAATTTATCTTCTAATTCTCTGTATCGTTTGTCCAAATACTTCCTTGGCGATTCCGTGTCTATCACTGAATCTATAGACGCGTTCGCGTCTACCAGGGTGGAATCCATAAATAATTTGTCCCCATCTACCAAACCGGCTTCCATACACTGTTCTACTATTCTCACGAAAAACTTATAAAACAATTCCGTACCCCATCTCTTTCTTGCTTTAGAAAGTACACTATGATGTGGTACTTTATCATCTATATCATATCCTAAGAACCACAACCAGTCTAACCTTAAGGGAATCGTACGCATTAATTCTCTTTCACTGGAAACATTATAAAAAAACAATAAAAACATCATCTTTAATATTATGGGTGGTGGAACCGAAACATTTCCTTTCCTACCATATTTATCTTTTACTTCCTTGGATACAAATTTGAAATCTATTACTTTCTTGATTATACGTAAAGGATGATCCTTAGGTATACGCTCAGATAAACTGAAACCATAATAATACAACTTACTATTATCACTCTCTTTTTCACCCATCATAAGCTACCTCCTTAATATATATTTTTTATCGAAAATGCTTGCATTTACTTGGTTCTCAATAATAAATATATACTAAAAAACAGAAAAAGAAACCTTTTTTCTATGCTTTTTTCTATTTCGGCAACACGCCCTAGAGTCACTGGTCACGAGTCAAAATTAACACCACACCATAAAAACTAAGAGTAACAACGAATCACACAAATAGCACAAATGTTTTTAACTAAAACCTAAAACCGAAAAACTAAAACCTAATATCTCACACGGAGACACTGAGACACGGAGTTTTCAATTTTTGTTTTTCCCAACTCAACCATTCAACTATTCAACAATTCAACTGATCCGTAGGATCAACCATTTAACTAATCCGAAGGACTATTCGAATAGGCTCTCTATTTCATCCTGGTATTTCGTAACGATCTTGCAATTCTCTTTATAATCCGCAATCTCTTTTGTCTCCTCCGATTCTTCGAGTTCTTTGAGCTCATTTTTTATCTCGTTTTTTTGAGCTTCAGGTATATTGGGATTATTAAGCATTTCTTGCATATTTTCTTTGGATGCTTTCCGGGCTTCATCTAACTGCATATAAGCAAATGTGCCCATAACTTTTGCTTGAGTCAAAACGAAACTTTCAATGGTAAACCCGTAGGCTTTTAGAGCTTTATCAAGCTCTTCTTTATATTTCATAAACGTGTGACCTGTTTTCATGGCCCTTAGTACATTTTTGCTGTCAGGTAGTCTTTCGACTTCCTGTTCTTTTTGATTGACAAATTTTATAAAAATCGGAAAAGCTTCTAAGAAAGCTTTCACCTCTTTTTCCGTCAGCAAAACATCTTCCGATTCGGTTTTACCTTCTATCTTCTGTTCCGCGCTTGTCTCTCCGGCTTCTTTTGTCTTTTTATCCCCTTTACAACTTGTTATTGCAAAGGAAAGTAAAAAAAGTAAAACTACTAAAGATTTAAACTGTTTCATTCTATACCCCCCGGTTTTGTTTGATATTTCTGCCCTTTTGACAAATTATTCTGTTAGTCTAACAATTCAATTTGGTAAAATTAATAAAAGGTCAAGTTTTGTCAATAGGCAATAAAAACAATAAAATTACTACAAAGAACACATAAAGAGTCCTGAGTCACGAGTCAAAACAACCCCCCAAATCCTAATCTAACCACAAGATTAACACAAGATTTTTCTTTTCGGTCGTTAATATTTATGTAAAAAATTTCCTATTAGACCACAAACCAATAATACCTAAAAGTGAAGGGATTGCCCATAGAATAAGAACGCCTAACACAACAACAGATTCCGTCCCGCTTCGAAAAACATATAATAGCGGGAAATATACACAAATTGCAAATTCCATCATTGCAGCAACAAAGCCGAAGAGTTTTTTCCGCGATATTCCAATAAAAGCTACTATTGCAATCGGCAGAGCCCACAATATATCAGTAAATGCTATACCTCTTTCTACATTCGCTATTGCGCGTTCAACTGCATCACCGGTAAAGCTTTCATTCTGAAAGCCAATCTTTACCGCACCTTCCCAGTTTATTAATGAATAACCTTGCATAAACCAGGCTAAAAATATCAGTACTAATGCCGCTAATGCGATCCATATGCCTAACGGAAAACGACCTATGTTTTTGTTTAAAATTTTCATTTATATATCTCTCCTGTTTTTATAGTATACTCAAAATGTGGGTGAAATGTCAAGATGTTATTTTTCGAAAGTCGAATTTCGAAAAACAAGTTAAATGGTTAAATAGTCAAGTGGTGAAAACAGAATACCGAACCCAATGAACTCTACGAACTCAATAAATTCGATTCCTAAATCTAAAATAATAGCCACAAAAAAACACAAAGATATAACGCTGTCCGTTTTCCGCATAATAACAAAAAATTTAAATTCTTGACTTTTTGTTTTGTTTGCCTTATACTGTTAATAAGAAAAGGAGGTGTATTGTGAAAAAAGATAGAATGGTAGGTGTCATGTTCTCTTTCATCCTATGTTTTACTATTTTTTTGTCCCCTATCTACGTAACAGGAGTTACTTTTACTGTTACAAACACAAACGATGTTGGTGCCGGAAGCCTGCGTAACGCTATCACTTTAGCAAACGCTAACGGTTTAACCGACACTATAGATTTTAATATTCCCACAGCGGGAGTAGTCCACACTATTTATCCTCAATCACAACTTCCCAAACTTGTAGATCATGCCGGTCTTTTTATAAATGGTCTATCTCAAAGCGGTGCGGCAATTGGAACCACTCCTCCGGCCACGCTAAATCTTATGATAGAAATCTCGGGAGGAAGTGCCGGGTCAGCTTCGGGGATATTTGTTGATTGTGACAATAACAGAATCCAGGGATTAATAATCAATAACTTTGCTCTTGATGGAATTTCCATTGAGGCTGGTCCTACGTTAAATACTTCCGATAATAAGATTTATTGGAATATTATAGGTCTGGACCCTACTGGTACCGTTTCGGAAGGTAATAGTTATGACCCCAAAGGGTTTTGGGCTGGTGTATGTATTTACAATGTGTCGGGCGAAGGAGCTCCTTCTATAGCTACTAATAATTACATCGTAGAAAATTTAATTTCCGGGAACGCTCCTTCTGGAGACGGCGTTCTAATTATGGGTTCACAGATCCCCGGCGATGTATTTGGAAACTTTGTTCTACGTAATTATATAGGCACAGATATTACCGGTGCTATAGATCTCGGCAACGCTCACGAGGGGATATGCCTAGGTGAAGGCACACATGATAATCTTGTGGATAGTAATCTGGTATCAGGGAACGATTATGACGGTGTTGGTATGCAGGGTTACGACAATGAGCCTTTTTCTGCCACCCCTATACTAACACAGTTTAATATAGTTACCAATAATATTATTGGGCTTGCAATAGATGCGGTAACACCCTTACCAAACTCCTGTCATGGAGTGGCTATCGGAGAATACGGTGGGACTCAGTGGGGGTGCGCTAACTATAATTTTGTTGGTCCTGGAAATATAATTGCGTATAATGGATGGGACGGGGTTTCTGTCTGGGAAGACGCAATAAACGACTTTAACGCGGATTGCAATCATATTACACAGAACTCTATTTTTAATAACAGCTCACTTGGTATAGACCTGCAGAATAACGGTGTAACATCGAACGACGCAGGAGATCTCGATACAGGACCCAACCAGGAGCTTAATTTTCCGGTTATAGACAGTGCTCTTTATCTCACCGGGAATACAACAATCTATGGCAGGTTAAACATCGATACCGATCCGGCGTCGGCGACAATAGAAATCTTTAAAGCGAATCCTGATAATACCGGACACGGAGAGGGAGAAACTTATCTTGGTTTAGCGACTCCGGATGGAACCGGCAACTGGAATACCACGGTTTTCGGACTTAATCCGGGCGATTCTGTAACTGCCACAACCACTGATCTTAATCTAAATACTTCTGAATTTTCTCTTAATCATACAGTTCCTTATATAACAATTTCCTCTCCAAACGGAGGCGAGAACTTCCTGGTGGGAAACACTCAGAACATTACCTGGACATCGAGTGGTACCAGCGGAAATGTTCATATCGAGTATTCGATAAATAATGGTTCGAGTTGGGCGGACATAATTGCCAGTACACCGGATAACAGTGTTTATTCCTGGACTGTACCCAATACCCCTTCGGATAGTTGTCTTGTGCGGATGAGTGATACGGATGGGAATCCATCTGATACAAGTGATGCGGTTTTTACAATATCTTCCGTTCCACCAAACATCACAGTAACTTCCCCAAACGGAGGCGAAGGCTGGAAGGTGGACAGTACTTATAATATTACTTGGACTTCGAATGGCACAAGCGGAGAAGTAAAAATCGAGTATTCGATAAATAATAGTTCGGGTTGGGCGGACATAATTGCCAGTACACCGGATAACAGTGTTTATTCCTGGACTGTACCCAATACCCCTTCGGATAGTTGTCTTGTAAGGGTGAGTGATACAACGGGAAGTTCATCAGATACAAGTGACGCGGTATTTACGATTTCGATTTCTTCAGGCGTTCCGCTTGACGGGGTACCCGAAGTTTATTCGATGAGTGTGAAAAAAATAACAGCGAATAAAAATTTAGAACTCAGATACACTCTCCCTGATGAGACTAATGTCAGGTTTATTGTGTATGATATAACGGGAAAAATCATAAAAGAGATTTCAAAAGAAGAACAGCCGGGCTTTTATTCAGAAGAGATAGATATGAAAGGTAAACCGGCAGGGGCTTATTTCATTAGGATGGAAGCCAACGGAAAGAAGTTTACTAAGACAGATAAGGTTTTATTGGTAAAATAGAATGCTAAAGCAGAAACAAAAATAATAAGGCAGGAAAATACTGTTAAAAAAGGCAGAGCCGTCCGCTCTGCCTTTTTTATTACCTTTATACTTTATATCATCGCCCTTCTGTAACTGCCCGTTCTCTTTGCCAACCATTCCACATTCTATCATCCGAAGGCAGAGTTTCATCATGTGATTCGACCTTTGCATCTGTCTTCGTTTCCACCCTTAATAATGTATAGCTTTTCACGTAACTCCGAACAAGCTCCTTAATTCCATCAACATCAGTATTACGATATACATTTTTGGTCTCCCGCCTAAGGACAAAAATAACGTACTCATTTGAAGTTGTATCTATTTCCTCAAACAAAGACCTGTCATCAAAGTCAAAAGTCATAATTTTAGCATCGTCGGCTTTGGGGTCTCCTATAACTACTTCAACCCAAAAACCCTTATCTCCGGATAATCCCTTTTTTTTAAATATCTTACCCTCTTTCCGAATAAGTTCATATTTGGTTACTACCTCCTCCCGTTGACATCCTATGATAAAAACCAAAGCTATTCCCAAAATATAGTACCAAGTCGCATTTCTCGTATAACGAATTACTTTCATTTTTTATCCTCCTGTTTTTACAATATACTAAAAGTGCGGGCAGTATGTCAAGGGGAAATTTGGGTCTTAGGTTTTAGTAACTTCCGTCCACCGTCATCGGTCGGTTAAGATGATTAGTGCTTGACTATTCAAGTAATTATCTTAACCTTTACACTATGATTACAATTAAAAATATAATAAATTGTTGATATGGAAAAGGTTTTATATTTTAGGAGAGAAATTGTCCAATGTTGAGATTTGACCCCAAAAGCACCAAAAGCACTGCTTTGCCCCTGCTGCAGCGGATATTCACAATTTTGGTATTACTTATCCTATTGGGTACAAACTTAGCCTGCCAGCAAAATACCTGCCTCCCAACCATGGAATCTCGGGAGCCAATTATTCTGCCATGTGACAGGTTCATCCGTCCGGCAGGCAAACAGGTATATTTCGGAAACCGTAGTCTCGAGAATCATGCACTTGACGCAGTTCTTTCGCCGGACGAACAATGGCTGGTTGTGCAGGAACGCTATAGTCTTGTTTTCATCAATACGATCACCGAGGAAGTTGTTGATGTATTTTATCTGGAAGATATTCCGGAATTAAATAGCGCAAAGAGCACCTATTCGGGAATTTGCTGGCATACCAGTACAGGAATAGATTATATCTGGTTTAGTGCAGTGAGCATGCCCAACAAGTCATTTGCATTACAGGTGAGATGGGATGGCAGTAGTGCAGTGATAACCCGGATACTGGAGTATCCTCCCGATCAAGATGCAGGTGTCGCGTTGCCCAACGAGATACTGATCCGCGAAGAATCTGACGATGAGTTTCTTTATGTGGTCCTCAATGGTAACAACAAGATCGTAAAACAAGACATGGAAACAGGAGATACGATATGGCTACAGGAAACGGGCGTGGCTCCTTACGGGTTGACTGAATCTAACGACAAACTGTATATAACTAATTGGGGAGGAAGACCACCGGAATCAGGGGATGTGGATGTAGCCGGAGTTCCGTGGGGTCTGGCACGTGTTGATCCTGAAACAGGGGCTACCCGTGAAGGAAGCATTTGCGTAATCGACCCTGAAACCGGTAACCTTCTAAAAACGATCGAGGTAGGTCTACACCCTAATGATATCATTGCTTCTCAGGATGAAAAGTTTATTTATGTTGCCAATGCCAACAGCGATCATGTTAATGTGATCAGTACAGAAACCGATACCATCGTTGAAACCATATCGGTACGGATATTATCGGAAAACAATCCTTTCTTTGGTGATTCCCCAAATGGGTTGGCAATTTCACAGAATGGCAAAATCCTTTACGTAGCCAATGGAATGGACAATGCCATTGCTGTGATAAAGCTGGGCAATCAGGCGGCTTCAAAAGGGGAGTCTTCTGAAAGTTACATCGAGGGATTTATCCCGACGGGGGCTTATCCCTCGTCGATTTGTTTATCGGGTGATAAGCGGATGTTCATCACGAACCTGGAAGGTGAAGGAGCCAGACTGTCACTGATACCGGATGGCTTGACCACACCGGCATATAATGTTCACCATATGCTGGCTTCGGTTTCGATTCTGGAAATTCCCGGGCAAAAACCATTAAAAAAATATACAGAAGAAGTCATTGCTCTGAATCAGCTATCAAGATTATATGGGGCACAGGTCCCTCCGCGGGAAAACATAGAACCAAAACCGGTTCCTGAAAGGATCGGCGAACCTTCCGTTTTCAAACATGTTGTTTATATCATCAAAGAAAACCGCACCTACGACCAGCTGCTGGGTGATATGGAGCAAGGAAGGGGAGATAGTTCCTTATGTATCTATGGCAAACAGGTTACTCCGAATACCCATAAGCTGGCCGATGACTTTCTGCTAATGGATGCGTATCATGTTTCCGGGAAATGTTCAGCCGAAGGCCATCAATGGACCGATGCTGCCATTGTAACGGATTATATTGAAAAAAATGTTCGTGCTTGGTTTCGCAGTTATCCCCATGTACAATATGACGCTCTTGTTTATGCTCCCACCGGATTCCTCTGGGATAATGCAATACGGAACGGAAAAACAGTAAGAATTTATGGTGAGGCTGCCAGTCCCCTATTCGATGATACATTGGGTTGGAAAGATATTTATTCGGGATTCCTGCGAGGAGAACCTTTCAATTTTACAAACACAACTACGGTAGCTCCTGTCAAAAAGTTACTCAGTCCCACATACCCGGGATACGATAACCATGTTATTCCTGATATTCTCCGGGCAGATGCCTTTATCAGGGAATTGAAAGAATACGAAGCCATGGAAGGGGATTCATTACCGGAACTAATGATCCTTGCATTGCCCAACGATCATACTGCAGGAACCCGGCCAGATTTTCCCACACCCAGGGCCCAGGTTGCCGATAATGACCTTGCGCTGGGAAGAATTGTCGAAGCCGTTACTCGTAGCCGGTTCTGGAAAAATACTGTCATTTTTGTCACCGAAGACGATTCACAGGATGGATGGGATCATCTTTCTGCCTACCGTACTGTTGGCCTGGTCATCAGTCCCTACTCCAGGCTCCGTCAAACTGTTTCTTCTTTTTATACCCAGCCTTCAATGATCCGGACCATGGAACAGATATTGGGACTACCACCCATGAATATTCAGGACGCCATTGCTTCCCCGATGTTTGATTGTTTTACAACAATTCCGGACTACACTCCTTATGAAGTACTCCCCAACCGGATTCCGCTCGACGAAATGAATCCACCACTAATCAATCTCATAGGAAAAGAACTCTATTATGCCAGGCAAAGCCTTGATCCTCAGTTTGATCATGTTGATACAGGAAATGATGATATGCTTAACCGGATCCTCTGGTTCTCTGCAAGAGGAAAACAATCCTACCCGGCAAGGTATGCCGGAGGTGTTGATGAAGATGACGATGATGTCAAGAAAAGAACTACAGATTAGCTTAGATTTTTTTGTTGTTTCCTAAACCCTATATCCCAAATCCTAGATCCTAAATTTAGACAAGTGACCAGTGACCAACGACCAGTGACAAATCAATCAATCCACTCCAATCTCTTGACTTATCCGATCAATCTTTTAATTTTATACTATGATTATATGTTCCTATTTACCCATTCAACAATAATTTGTTTAAGTCAAGGGCTAATCTTATATTTATTTCTTAAACCTCCATTCTGCCTTATTTCTTTATCAAATAACCTTGTTTGTAATTGTCAGTGAGTAACCCCACATTAATTC
>Ga0307431_1000907_pt1 | contig 18083 bp, 12 predicted proteins | sample SalMarWE160170MG_FD_202155 | JGI IMG/M metagenome (GOLD analysis project Ga0307431, IMG submission 202155) | Salt marsh sediment microbial communities from the Plum Island Ecosystem LTER, Massachusetts, United States - WE1603-170 | ecosystem: Environmental > Aquatic > Marine > Intertidal zone >...
ATTGGCTATGAAGAGATGTTAGAGCTGGCTAGCTATGGAGCCAGGGTAATGCATAACAGAGCAGTGGAATTGGGAGAGTTGTATAATGTGCCCATCTTGGTGGCTTCTAGCTTTAGCGATAGCCCGGGTACCATTATTTGTAAGGAGGCCTCTATGGAAGTAAAGAACAAGGCAAGGGGTATTGTCTACGATACCAATGTGTCTAAAGTCACCGTCGTCGGTGTCCCCGACCATCCTGGTATTGCTGCAGCAATCTTCGAGCCCCTGGCTAGAGCAAATATAAGCGTAGATACCATTGTGCAAAATGCCAGCATTAATAATATTACCGACCTCACGTTTACGATAGCTCGAAACGATTTGGTTAAGGCGATGTCCATTGTAGAGCCAGTGGTTAAATCTGTGGGGGGTAAGCAATGTGTCACCGATTCTACATTGGCCAAGGTTAGCATTGTAGGTACTGGCATGCAAAATACGCCGGGCTATGCTGCCAGAATGTTTCGAGTCCTTCATGAACAGGGCATTAACATCCAGCTAATCACCACTTCCGAGATAAGGATAACATGTATTATCTCTGAGGATAGGGTTAAGGATGCTGTGCAAGCATTGCATCAAGCTTTTGAGCTGGAGAAAGAAACTTGACAATCTCGGCTTGACATCATAAGTTTTATAGGATAGTTAATTAGACAATGGGTATAGCATCTTACCAAGAAGAGGAAGAAAAAGCTCGATTAAGGCAGCAACTCAGTAAGGAAGCCATAAATTTAGCCCTTCAGGGTAGGTGGGAGGAGGCTGGAGCGGTAAACAGGGACATAATTAAGAGATTTCCCACTGATGTCGAAGCTTATAATCGCCTTGGACGAGCTTTGACAGAGTTAGAGGATTTTGCCCGAGCTAAGAAAGCCTATTTTAAGGCTCTAAAGCTTGCCCCTGAGAATGCCATTGCTAAGAAAAATCTGGCCCGTTTAACTAGCCTATCAGAGTCTATGGCGACTTTAAGTAGCAACCCTCAGGAAGCTTCGACCCGGAGAACTCAAGCTCGAAGAGTTGCTCTTGACCTCTTTATAACTGAGGTGGGGAAGGCTGGGGTTGTTAATCTTCATAATGTGGCTACAGGTAAAGTCTTAGCTAAGATGGGATTTGGCGACCAAGTGAACTTGGAAGCAAGAGGGCAGCACCTGATTGTGGAAAGTGAGGGTGGAGAGTACTTAGGAGAAGTGGAGCCGAAACAGGGATTGCGTCTCATCAAACTAATGCAAGGTGGAAATAGATACGATGCGGCAATTCTCAATGTAGAAGAAGACAAAGTGCAGGTGATTATTAAAGAGGTGTATCAACATCCCAGCCAAGCGGGACGTCCCTCCTTTCTTGTTAAAGCTACAGAGCACCTGCGTACGCGTATTAAAGAAAGCCTTCTCAGGCGAGGAATCATTACTGACGAAAGTGAGGACTCGCCTGAGTTTGGATATTTGGAAGAGGAAGAAGACCTTGGCACTGAAGAGGAATCTTTGCCTGAAGGTTTCACCGTCGTCGGTGAAGATGGTGAGAGAGGAATCGAGATTTGATGGAAGCCGCAATAGTAAAGCCTGTCGATATCGAAGAGGAGATGAAAAGCTCCTATCTGGACTATGCTATGAGTGTCATCGTCTCCCGCGCCCTGCCCGACGTGCGTGATGGTTTGAAGCCAGTGCAGCGACGTGTTTTGTACGCTATGGATGGCTTGGGGTTACGACACAACAGTCCATATAAAAAGAGTGCCCGCATTGTTGGTGAAGTCTTGGGGAAGTATCATCCCCATGGAGATGCCCCAGTATATGAAGCTATGGTACGCATGGCTCAGGATTTTTCTCTGAGATATCCCCTAGTTGATGGGCAGGGTAATTTTGGCAGCATTGACAATGATCCACCAGCGGCAATGAGGTACACCGAAGCTCGCCTTTCCGAAATTGCCGAGGAAATGTTAGTTGACATTGAAAAAAATACCGTCGCCTTTGTCCCCAACTTCGATGGCTCTCTCCAGGAACCCTCTGTCTTGCCCGCCAGATTGCCTAACTTGTTAGTTGGTGGTTCTTCAGGCATAGCTGTGGGAATGACGACTAATATCCCCCCGCATAACTTAGGCGAGATATGTGATGCCATTGTCTATCTAATTGATAATCCCCAAGCTGCTGTAGAAGAACTGATGAAGCTGGTCAAAGGCCCCGATTTTCCCACTGCCGGGATAATTTGGGGGAAAGGGGGCATAGACAATGCTTATACTACGGGGCAAGGAAAAATTATACTTCGAGCTAAAGCCAACGAAATGACTAGCAAGGGGGGCAAGAGACAAATAGTTGTTACTGAACTTCCCTATCAGGTAAACAAAGCAGCTTTGGTAGAGAGGATAGCTGAGCTGGTTAAAGTGAAGAGAATTTCGGGGATAGCCGAGGTGCGTGATGAATCGGATAGAGAAGGCATGCGCGTTGTCATCGAACTCAGAAAGGAGGCACAACCTCGACAAGTACTTAATAACCTCCATAAGTATACTGCGATGCAATCTGCCTTTTTTATCAATATGGTTGCTTTGATTAATGGACAACCTAAAGTAATTAATCTTAAAGAGGCGCTAACTGCTTACCTTGACTTTCGCTTTCAGGTCATCTCCAAGAGGTCTCAGTTTGAACTTGATAAGGCAAAGGATAGGGCCCATATCCTCGAGGGCTTCAGAATTGCCCTAAACAATCTTGAGCAGGTAATCAAGATTATTCGGCAGTCTCAAACCGTGGAATCCGCTCGTGCCAATCTAATGGCAGCTTTTACTCTGTCACAGATTCAAGCACAAGCAATCCTCGATATGCCACTTCGTAGATTGGCTAAGCTAGAGCAAGACAAAATAACTGAAGAATACGCCACTGTGATAAAGAATATTTCCTATCTTGAGGATTTGTTAGCTAACCCTCGGAAAGTATTATCACTTATTGCTCAGGACGCTGAGGAGCTTAAATCCAAGTATGGTGATTCCCGGCGAACCGTAGTGGAAGCAGAGGAAATCGAAGAATTCCGTACGGAAGACCTTGTTCCTCATGAGGCAATGGTAGTTACCTTGACTAACAAGGGATTCATTAAGAGGATTCCTGCCACCACTTATCGGCTGCAACACCGTGGCGGGAAAGGCGTCATGGGAATGGTAACCCGGGGTGGCGATACAGTAAACCACATCTTGGTAGCTGATACCCATGATAATCTCCTTTTCTTTACCAGCGCTGGTAAGGTTTACCGTCTCAAGTGCCACGAGGTTCCCGAGGATTCCTCTCGCATGGCCAAGGGAACAGCCCTGGTTAATTTATTACCTATTGACTTAGAAGACGAAGTAACTGTGCTATTAGCCATAGCAAGCTTTCCTTCGGATAAGTTCTTATTAATGGCTACCAAGGGTGGCGTGATAAAAAAGACTACCCTAGACAAGTTTGCTTCGATAAGGAGGAATGGCATTATTGCCATGGGGCTCAGAGATGAGAATAAGCTGATCTCATCCGGTGTAGTTGCTGATGAAGATGAGGTCATCTTGGTGAGTCGAAATGGGAAGGCTATCAGATTTAAGGTCAAAAGCTTGAGGACTGCGTCTCGAACCAGTGGCGGTGTTCGCGGCATTCGTCTTGTTGACGATCATGTTGTTGGTATGGGCATTGTCCTTCCCGATGCTTATGTGCTCACAGTGACCGAAAAGGGATTTGGCAAGCTGACCCCGATAAAAAATTATCCTGTTCACAATAGGGGAAGCAAGGGGGTAAGGACTTACAGGGTTAGCCCGAAAACGGGTAACCTAGCTGTGTCCAAGCTTGTTTCCCTGCAAGGCTCTCTGGTGATGTTATCAGCCAAGGGCAACGTGGTGAACATTCCCATGGAGCAGGTCTCAATTCAGGGCAGGGGTGGCCGGGGAGCCAGGCTAATGGGCTTAGCCGAAGGTGATAGCGTGGTTTCGGCCACCTGGGTCTTCCGGCACGATGAAATCCTGTGAGCAGAAATTACCCCTCGCTTCTTGCTATTCCGACCCTGAATCCTTCGCCCCTTGTCATTCTGAGCGTAACGAAGAATCTAGCCCATGCGCCAACGCTCAGAGTGACGAAAAATCGGCTATTGACATATCCCTAATATGTGATATAGATTTAATATAGATTTAATGTAAGGAGGTGAATATGTTCTGTCCTAAATGTGGTACGGAAAATCCCGACGGGGCTAAGTTTTGCTCCAAGTGTGGTGCTGAGCTTGGTGCCCCCGCGAAGCCATCTGAAGCGACAACTAAGCCAGAAGCGGAGAGTAGTACAGGTATGTCAGCCAATGTAGCCGGGCTCCTTTGTTACGTGGCTGCGTGGGTATCGGGAATAGTCTTCGTGGTTTGGGAGAAGAAGAGCACCTTCGTCAAATTCCATGCATGGCAGTCTATTATGGTCTTTGGGGTGCTGACCGTCGCCCACCTTATATTGTCCAGAATGCTGATTAACATTGGGTTGGGTAATCTGCTTTATCCAAACTGGGGTTTGATTCATGCTGGAATAGCCTTGGGTTGGATCATAGGTATGGTAATGCTCGCTTTGTGGATTATCCTTATGATCCAGGCATACCAGGGCAAGATGTGGAAAGTCCCCCTGGCAGGCAATTGGGCTGAGAAGCAAGCCAACAAGTAAGGTTTTTAAGGACCCGGTGCCCAAGCCTGATAAATGCAGCCACTACGACGAGTTCCCGAGCATCGCCGATGTGGAAAGGCATGAGAGTTTACTATCAAGTTTTTATAAGGAGGTGCAGAAGTGAAAAAAGTAATTGTTGTAGTAGCCCTTTTATTGGCGATAACTTTGTTGCCAGCTTGTGATGATGGTACCCCGTCTGGTTACACCGGGTTCATGGCGCCAGCAGCAGGACAATGGGCTGAGTATGTCACTTCTACTGGTGGTGAAGAGTCTCACTATAAGATGGAGCATATAGGGCAGGACACAGTCGATGGAAAGACTTGCACTGGATTTGAAATGACTGTGTCAGGGGAGGAAGAGACTATTATGCAGATATGGACCGAGGATGCCACCGGTCAGGCTGTAAAGTACGTGGTGAAGATGGGAGAACAGGTGATATGTATGGATGTTAGTCACAGTCCTTATGAACCTCCTGAGACTGAGACCCCTGGCACGTATGAGCCGAATCTTCCCGATATAACATATGGAACATATACCACCCCCACGGGAAAGACAGTAAACGTGGCCATATTTGCGATAGGCGGGGGAGAGACATGGGTGAGCAGTCAAGTCCCATTCGGCATGGTGAAAGTCGTTAATGCCAGCGAGGAGACCACCATGTATCTTTACGATTTTGGCACGACTGGAGCTCAGAGGGATATATCGAAGGCAGAAATGGAAAACTGTCAAGAGATCGGCTGAGCCTTAACAAAGTTACCTGTAGAAGCAAACCCATATATGAGGTCTCTCAGGACTCCGTGCCCCAAGCCTGCTAAATCGGGCAACTGCGGCTAGCTCTTCAGCATCGCCGCTGTAGGGCTCTGTCTCGGGAAATCTCGTCTCCGTTATGTCATTTTAATACGGGCAGCCACTGCGTGCGCTGTAAAAAATTGATATTTTACCTATGCTTTGGCGCAAAAATCTCCTTTAGGGATTGGGTGGAAGGGTGTATAATTATAGAGTATATGGGCTCTGAGGTTTTTTACCGTAAGTGGCGGCCACAGACCTTAAGTGAGGTGCTGGGACAAGAGCCTGTGACTCAGACTCTGCGTCATGCTGTGGAGAGTGGGAAGATAGCTCATGCTTATCTTTTTTGCGGTCCGCGAGGTACAGGCAAAACCAGCACGGCGCGCATCTTAGCCAAAGCAGTCAACTGTCCTAATCAAGCAGGTGGCGAGCCGTGCAACGCCTGCGATATGTGTCGTTCAATCACCGAGGGCAGGGCTTTGGATGTAATAGAGATAGATGCCGCCAGCAATCGTGGCATTGACGAAATCCGCAGCCTGAGGGAAAAGGCAAATTACGCCCCCAGCCTTGCTCGCTACAAGGTATATATTATAGACGAAGTCCACATGCTTACCGAGGCGGCTTGCAATGCCTTGTTGAAAACATTGGAGGAGCCACCCGGGCATGTAATTTTTGTTTTAGCTACCACGGAAGCGCACAAGGTGATAGCCACCATAGTATCGAGATGTCAGCGGTTCAACTTCCATCGCCTGCGGCAAACAGAGATAATGGACAAACTCAAGCTAATATGCGAGAGGGAAGGGATTCACATCGAGCCTAGTTCCTTAGAGCTTATTGCTCGTGCTGCTACCGGGAGCCTTCGAGATGCTGAAAATATTTTACAACAGATGATTGCTTATTATGGCAATCAAATTGAGCTTGATCAGATTCAAGCGGAGCTTGGCATTAGCCGGGATTCGCGAGTTAGACAACTAGCACGATGTGTAGTCAATAGGGATGTGGCTGCCGGGCTAAAAGTCATAAATAGCCTCAATAGCGATGGTGTTGACCTTCGTCAGTTTAATGTGGGCTTGGTAGAATACCTTCGAGGATTGTTGCTGTCTAAATCCCGATGCGAAGAAGCTCTGGATGTTACCAGCGAAGACTTAGCTGAGATGGGAAGCCTTGCGAACAATGCTACTCTGGATTATCTGCTTAAGGCAATTAAGTCATTCTCCAGCATAGATTTTCGAAGTGATGATTACTCCGCTTTGCCCTTAGAATTGGCTTTACTGGGTTGTGCTTTGTCTCCAACCACAGGACAAGAGCAGCTAACTACAACTAAACCTTCGGAGGTAGCGAAGTTAGCGGATGCTACTGAGATAACTGAGTCCTTAGAGGAAGCTGAGGTTCCTGTGGCATTGCATCCCAACAGAGTCGAGACCGAGTTTCCAAGTGAGGTTCCTGCATCACCTGATAGCTCTGAGGTTCCCAGCAAAGAAATTCCTCAGGACATTGATTACCTCCGTAGCCGCTGGAGGGAATTCATTAAATCTTTACGAGGGGAAGGTTCTAGTGGCAATTTGGATGCCTTTTTGCGCAGCGCCTGTGACCCCGTAGCTTTTGAGGACGATACGCTGGTGTTAGGTTTCTATTATTCCTTCCATAAGGAGAAAATTGAAGACGCCAAATATCGACATCTGGTGGAGAAAAAGCTTCAGGAGGTCTTTGGTCGGCCCTATAAGATACGGTGTATTTTAGTTGATTCTAAAAGGGAAGTTTCGTCCCAGGCGAGGACGCAAAACCCCGTAATTAAAGCTGCTCTGGAAATGGGAGCCAAGATTAGTGAGGAGGAGTTGTAGTCCTTAGCGAAGCCGAAGGAAGGAGATAGATGGATAAATCAATATTGCGTCAAGCCCAGCAACTTCAGGCAAAGTTGGCGAAAGCCCAAGAAGAATTGGGCAATATGACCGTGGAAGCTACCAGTGGAGGTGGTGCCGTCAAAGTGGTGCTTGATGGACACCAGAAGGTTCATTCTGTGGAGATATCACCCGAAGTGGTAGAGGCTGGAGATGTCGAGTTACTGCAAGATTTGGTCATGGCAGCTGTTAACGAGGCTACTGCCAAGTCGCAGGAGCTTGTTAATAAACACCTCAGCAGTTTGACCGGTGGTCTGAATATACCGGGGTTACTTTAGGGAGCTGTCAGCTGTCAAAGACTTCGATAGTTTTCCGCTATGCTCCAGATAGCAATAGCATAAAGAATCAGGGAAAATGAGATTTGTCGCTGAGCCTATAGCTAGATTAATTGAGGAATTAAATAAGCTGCCTGGAATCGGGCCAAAAAGTGCTCAAAGGCTGGCTTATCATCTCTTACGCAGCCCTGATGAAGAAGCTAAGGCTCTAGCCGAGGCTATTTTAACACTGAAGGAAAAAATAAAGCTTTGCTCGGTTTGTTTTAACAACACTGATTGTGACCCTTGCCGCATTTGTCAGGATAAAGAGCGCGACCATTCTAAAATTTGTGTTGTGGAGAAACCTTCAGATATCTTCCCTTTGGAGCAGACGGGGAAATACAACGGTGTTTATCATGTGCTCCATGGAACTATCAACCCGACAGAGGGTGTCGGGCCTGAAGAGCTAAAGATAAAGGAGCTTCTGGCCCGTCTTAAAGATGGTTTGGTAACCGAAGTAATTGTCGCAACCAATCCCAATGTAGAGAGCGAAACTATGGCTATGTATCTACAACAGATTATAACGCCTCTGGGCATTCACGTCACTCGCCTTGCTCGTGGCCTGCCCTTTGGCGCTGAGTTGGAATATGCTGATGACCTGACCCTGGGGCAAGCGCTGGAAAACAGGCGAGAATTCTGACAAGGTGTATATGGCGGCACCTCGAAGATAAAGCAAATTCCCCCGATCACATGGGGAGCAAGTCGCTCCCAAAAACCTGAAGGGTTTTCTGGCTCATCAGCTTGCTGTTAAGGGTTGGTATGAGAGCTAGCGCCCAGCCTCTATCACCCAATTTATGGACTTTTTTACCTATCCGAAAAATCCCAAAAACTCTTGATGGTGCAGACAATGTGATACAATAGTATAAGATAGTATCTTTTAAAACCTAATCTGTTAATTGTCCTACGTGTCGATTGAGGGGTTAAGGAGCAAAAGTGACCGAGTGGTGGGGAAAAGAGATTACAGGGAACGATGAGGCGACGCCTTTAGCTGGCCACCTGGCCGCGGGTAGCTCATATTGTAGCTATATTAAATTGGAGCCACGCTTTATGGTCGGCGAGAGGCTCATGAGCGTAACAGCAATCTCGGGCACTAAGTGAGCGCCAGGGGGAGTGAAGGGAAACGGTGTAAGAGCTGGCACCCAGCCCGTGTCACCAGATTCACCGACTTTCTCTACCGGATGGGGATGAATTTGCGGGAAAATTGCAGAGCACAGCCGCAAAAGATAAGCGAATGAATACGTTCAGCATGAGGAGGTGCAAAATGAGAGCCAGGACAGGCAAGGGACTATTGCTCGTATTACTGGTGCTGGGTTTGTTGCTGCCAGGGTGTGCAATATTCCCTCAGGATTCGGCAAACAGAGCTCAGACGCTAGCCAGTGATATCCAGGTGCTAAAGCAAAAGGCGGATGAGGACGGAAAAGTTACGGTGGTTATAAAACTACAAGGCGCATCGCTTGCCGGTGTTCAGGAGGAGAGGGTGCTCGAGGGACTCAGGCAGCAGGCAGCCCAAAGCCAGAAGAAGGTGCTGGAATTTTTGAACACGAAGGGTGCAACTGTTCTAAATACTTTCTGGCTTACCAACGCTATATTGACTGAGGTGCCGGTGGACCTTCTGGATGAGTTTGTTTCCTTTGCGGATGTAGAAAGGCTTTTTGAGAACTTCACGCTAACCATCCCCCAGCCATCTGAGGAGGAAAGTCTCCCTGGGGTTCTTTCGGCAAACTATACCTGGGGGCTGGAGAAGATAGGTGTCCCTGAAGTGTGGGACATGGGTATCACCGGCTCCGGAGTGCGAGTGGCGGTCCTGGACACAGGGGTTGATATAACCCACCCAGACCTCGCGGGGAAGATGTGGACCGATGATCCGGAGGATCCAACCTATCCAGGAGGTTGGATTGAGTTTGACAGCTATGGCAATATTGTCGTAGGGTCAATCCCTCACGATACAGCTGAACACGGCACCCACTGCTCAGGCACGGTGGCCGGTGGCAATGCCAGTGGCATTGCCATAGGGGTTGCTCCCGGCGCCTTCCTGATGCACGGGCTCGTCGTCCCTGGGGGCAGTGGACAACTTGCCCAGATCATCGCCGGTATGGAGTGGGCGATAGACCCCGTTGACCAGTATGGCACCCCGGCAGGAGAGCCAGCCGACGTGATTAGCATGTCCCTGGGTGCCTTCGGCTATGATGATGCACTTATAGAACCGGCTCAGAACATAAAGGCTGCTGGCATAGTGCTCATCGCATCCATAGGCAACTATGGAGAGGGAACTTCAGACAGCCCGGGCAATGTTTACGAGGCCTTCGGAATTGGTGCCACGCATATAGAAGACCTGGTTGCCGATTTCAGTAGCGGGGAGGTAGTAGATTGGCCCGCATCTCACAACGAGTCCTACATCAAGCCCGATTTCAGCGCCCCGGGAGTGGTTGTTTATTCATCGGTTCCTGGGGGGTATGAGTATTCCTCAGGAACATCTATGGCGGCACCCCACGTTGCCGGGACGGTGGCGCTCATACTCGAGGGTAACCCAGCGCTGACTGTCGAGAATGTCTATGCTGCCCTTAATGAGACCGCCGTTGACCTCGGCGATGAAGGGCAGGATACCAGATACGGGTGGGGCAGAATCGATGCTTTTGAGGCGGTATCTTTGGTGGCTCTTGACTCCGGCATTGAGGGATTTGTGACCGACGCAGAAACCGTAGAGCCGCTGGAGGGTGCCAGAATATTCGTTTCCGAAACCGGGCAGGTAAGATACTCAGATGACTCAGGCTACTATCGGGTTTTCCTGCCACCAGGCACCTATAATGTGACTGCCAGCGCTTTTGGCTATTACCAGGGAAACGCCACAGTTGAAGTTGTGGAAGATGCCTTCACTTCCCGTGACTTTGTCCTGGAGCCAATGCCCACAGGGTTCATCGAGGGCACAGTCACTGACGTGGAAACGGATGAACCAATTGAAGAGGCAATCATCACTTTGCTGGATACTCCGCTCAGCACTAATACAAGCGGGACTGGCGAGTATTCCATAGAGTCACCGATAGGAACTTACGATGTCAGGGCTTGGTCTTGGGGTTACATAGAATCCATAGTTTCTAATGTGACTGTTGCCGAAAATGCAACCGTCATAGTTGATTTTGCCCTTGAGCCTGTCCTGGCGGTGGTGGCAGTGTTGGGCGATTACAATTCGCAGTTGACCGAGCTTCTCATGGCCAATAACATGTGTGCAGAGGAAAGGGACTGGGATATCATAGGTGACATTGCGCTCTACGATGTCGTGGTGGTAAACCTCCCCTCCGACCCGGGGGAATCCACTTTCCTGGAGTTCCTAGAGGCGGCAAGCGCTAACCAGACGAGGGTCATCTTCACCAGCTCGTGGCCAGTATCGGCGCCATATGGGATATCGCTGCTGCAATGCTATCTGGATGACCCGGCTGGACAGGGTCATGACTATGGGAGTGGCGATGTGTACTACAGGGTGGAGCAGGCTCACTCGCTCTTTGAGGGCTGGGAGGTAGGGAGCAACGTAACCCTCATCACCGGTGGTGACTGCGACCATGCCTGGTTCTGGGGCTACTCTGGCTACACTATAGCCGATATTGGCTCTGAGTATGGGGAGATACGGGGTGACGCAGTGGCCCTTAATGTATATGGTGAAAGCTTGCATGTTCTCCTGGCCGGCCTGGCGCCCCAATCGTACACGAATGTGAGCCACTGGACTGAAGAGGCCAAGACAATCTTTGTAAGGGCGGTAACCAGGACCCTTGAGATCCCTCTTGTGGTTTCCACGACTACGCTGCTTCTTGGCGAGGTGGGTGTGGAATATCAGGCGACCCTCACCGCCATCAGTGGCACCGAGCCCTACATCTGGGCGATAATAGACGGCGCTCTGCCCGATGGGCTGGAGCTTGACGGTGAAACCGGTGTTATCTCGGGAACGCCGACCGAAGCCGGCAGCTTCACCTTCACCGTCCAGGTAACGGATGCCGCCGAAGCCATAGCGACCAGGGAGCTTTCGATTTGTATAATGGTCTGGACCGAGTTCATCACCGACCCTGTTGGCGACCAGTTTGATGGCTACGGCCCCGATATCGTGGGCGCCGATTTTTATCTTGATGATACGACTATCTACTTCCGGGTCAGGATCGCTGAACCCATTGACTCCTCTGATACCGTGAACTATATGTGGCTCGACCTCGACCTGAACGACTCCACCGGCTTTGTATCCTATAACCCTAGCCTCCCCACCAATGACATCGGAGCCGATGCCGCTGCGCTTATCTTACCCGCGTACCTCTATGGGATGGTGGGCGAGGAGTTGTCCTTACCCGTCCAGAGAAGCAATGGTGAACGGCAGCTTGAAACTGAACCAGTACAGGCCTCGTCCGGAGGGCTGCTGGGAGAGCTGTATTTATGGGATCCATATTATGAGGGCCTTTACTATGCAGGTGACTTCCTTGTTTTCACCGACACCGATTATTTCTGGTTTGCCATCCCCCTGGACATGCTCGAGGATGACGGCATCATGTCCGTGGTCGATGTCATCAGCGACTACTGGGAGCCAACCGATGTCGCTCCTAATGAAGGTCATGGCGTCACCGGGCCGGTACCACGAAGAGCTTGCTTCATCGCCACCGCAGCCTACGGCACTGATACGACAAAGGAAATAGACATCCTGAGAGAGTTCAGGGACGAGGTTCTGCTGCCTAACAGCTTGGGCGCTAAGTTTGTATCTCTCTATTATAAAACCAGTCCTCCCATAGCCGACTTTATCTCCCAACACGAGGTCCTGAGAACAGCGGTGAGGGTGGGCTTTGTGGACCCGATTGTGAAAATATTAAATTGGAGCCACGATTTATAGTCGGCGAGGGGCTCGCAATGACGGGTGGGGTGGAGAAAAATAGTAGAGTTGACCCCCTTTTTACAAAAAAACATTGACAACTTCCTTAACGAAAACTTAATAATTGTACCATATAATGGTATAATAAGTACTATAAGGCGAATATGGGGTTGATGATCAAGTGTGTGCGCCAGAGAGTTGCGGTAGTTCCCACGATGCTCGGCCCAGCACATATAGAAATGTGAACTGGGCTCTTTTTTTCCGCTGAAGCTCTGTCGAAGGATGAGGATTTTGGGGAAACTAAACTGCTACAAAGGAGGCTACGTATGAAGATAATACTTGGTTCTAGGATACACCGTTACTTGAAAAGACTCGGCATCTTTTTGATTACAGTAGCCATAGTTGTGGGAATAGCAGGCTGTGAATCGACTTGTGCTCCTCTTCAGTATGTCCTGAGAGTCTTGAGCACCTTAGGCGGCACGGCAACTATCGTTGGTGAGGGAACTTCTCCCTATCCAAGTGGGACGGTGGTTACGCTGGTGGCCGTGGCGGATGAGTGTTACGAGTTCGTCAACTGGACCGGCGACAGCGTCGCCGACCCCAACGCTACCACAACCACCGTCACCATAGATGAAGCTAAGAATGTAACCGCCAACTTTGCCCTGCTGAACTACGACCTTACAGTAGACAGCACAGGTGGTGGCCAGGTAACCTCTCCTGGTGAGGATACTTTCACCTATGACTGCGGCACGGTGGTTGCCCTGGTGGCTGTGGCTGAGGAGGGCTACTACTTTGTCAACTGGTCTGGCGATGTGGACACTATTGCCAATACCAACGCCCCCACAACTACCATCACCCTGAAAGGAGACTACTCCATCACCGCCAACTTTGAGCTGATACCTCCAGGACAATTCGTCCTTACTACCTCCAGCACCGCTGGAGGGTCGGTACCCACCCCTGGAGAAGGGACTTTCCCCTATGACGAGGAAACGGTGGTCGACCTGGTCGCCGAGGCGGAGGAGTGTTACGAGTTCGTCAACTGGACCGGCGACCCTGTCGCCAACCCCGACTCTGCCACAACCACCATCACCATGGATGAGGCTAAGAATGTGACCGCCAACTTTGCCCTGCTGAGCTACAATCTTGCAGCAGACAGCACAGATGGTGGCCAGGTAACCACTCCTGGCGAGGGCACTTTTCCCTATGCCTGTGGCACGGTGGTTGACCTGGTGGCTGAGGCTGAGGAGGGCTACAGCTTCGTCGAATGGTCTGGCAACGTAGATACCATTGCTGACATCGATGCCGCTGAAACCACCATCACTATGAACGGCCACTATTCTATCACCGCTAACTTCGGCCTGTTTGCGGGAGGGAACGGAACAGCCGTTGATCCCTATCAGATTGCAGATTGGTGGCACCTTGATAATGTCCGCAATTATCTAAGCAGCCACTTCATCGTCATAAACGACCTCGATTTAAACTCTATTGGCTATACGGAGCTGGCGAGTGACACAAGCAATGAGGGAAAGGGCTGGCAGCCGATCGGAACTATTGCTGTAAATGACGCATTCGTCGGGAGCTTCGACGGTCAGGGATACGAGATATGCGACCTGTTTATCAACCGCCCTGACGAATCTGATGTGGGGCTTTTCGGTGTTGTTGAAGAATTAGGGGTCATCGAGAATGTCGGCGTAGTAAACACCGACAATGTGACTGGCCAAGATAATGTTGGCGGTCTGGTGGGAAAGAATGAGGGCACTGTCAGCAACTCCTATTCCACCGGTAATGTAACTGGCAACCTCAATATTGGCGGTCTGGTGGGATGGAATTTTAAGGGCACTGTCACCGACACCTATTCCACCGGCAGCGTGACTGGCAATACGAGTGTTGGCGGTCTGGTGGGATGGAATACGGGCACTATGAGCAACTCCTATTCCACCGGCGGCGTGACTGGCAATACGAGTGTTGGCGGTCTGACCGGAAAGAATGCGGGCTCTGCGAGCAACTCCTATTCCACCGGTAGCGTGACTGGTGATGATAATATCGGTGGTCTGGTGGGAAAGAATGACAAGACTGGCACTGTTAGCAACTCCTATGCCACCGGTAGCGTGACTGGTGATGATAATATCGGTGGTCTGGTGGGAAAGAATGACAAGACTGGCACTGTTAGCAACTCCTATTCCACCGGCAGTGTGACTGGCAATACGCATGTTGGCGGTTTGATGGGAAGGAATCAGGGCACTGAGAGCAACTCCTTCTGGGACACCCAAACCAGCGGACGAGGTAGTTCAGATGGAGGGACCGGCAAGCCCACCGAGGAAATGATGGACATCGCCACTTTCACAGACACGGAGACGGAAGGGCTGGACGAGCCGTGGGACATAACCGACGTTGACCCTGGTGAGACCAACCCCGCCTACACCTGGAATATCGTTGATGACGAGACATATCCCTTCCAGAGTTGGGAGTCCGCTGTTTAATACAACCAGCGATCAGACCAGAACTGCAAATTCCCCGTGGTTTGGCTCTGCCGATGGTTTCGCAAAATCAAACTATCCCTACGGGGTCGACATCTATAGTCCAGCCCCGCGGCAAAGTGAGCCGGGATAACATCCGGGTTGAGTCAGGGCCGCGGAGGAAGAGTTGCCAGCGATACCTGCCCCTGGCTCTGAAGGCAAAAGTAGGCACAGGACCAATTATATTGAAATCAATCATGTCCTCTCTTGCCCTTTCCTCAAGAATTAGACGATACATCCTCTCTGCCTCACGGCGACATAACTCTTCGTTGGTGTGGCTGTAAACCAGGCGGACTAATTGGCTAAAAGGGGGATAATTGTATCGGCGGCGATAATCTATTTCTTTATAATAAAACCCAGGATAATCATGCCTGGCAGCAGCTTCAATAGTGTAGTTATCAGGGGAGTAAGTCTGGATGATAACCTTTCCCGCTTTAACCCCACGCCCAGCCCTGCCAGCTACCTGACACAGGAGCTGGAAAGTGCGCTCGCTACTTCGGAAATCAGGAAAATTAAGGCCAGTATCGGCACTGATTACCCCGGCCAGGGTCACCTGAGGCAAATCTAATCCTTTGGCTATCATCTGGGTACCAATAAGCACATCTGCCTTGTGTTCACGAAAATTCTTCAGCAACTCCTCGTGAGCATATCTCCTGGTAATCACATCCCTGTCCCAGCGAAGTAATCTTGCTTCAGGGAAGAAATGCCTTATCTCTTCTTCTACCCTCTGCGTGCCAATGCCCAGAAACCTGAGATTGCGCCGAGAACACCGGGGACAGCTCTGGGGTACCGGAATAGAATAACGACAGCGATGGCAAATCAGCCTCTTCTCCACTGAATGATAAGTAAGGGCTATGGAGCAGCGGGGGCAACGAAAGACAAAGCCGCAGTTACGACATCGAACAAAGGTAGCTGTGCCCCGACGGTTAAGGAAAAGAACTATCTGTTCGCCCTGCGCCAAAGTTTCTTTCATGGCAGCTAATAAGGACCGACTAAACAAGCTTGTGTTTCCGGCTTTAAGTTCTTCCCTTAAATCCACTATGCCTACTTCGGGGAGAGGGGAATAACCACGAGGAGTAATTCTTTCCTTTAGCTCTACAAGATAATATTCGCCTTGCTGTGCTTTATGGAAACTGCCGATATCAGGGGTAGCACTGCCCAGGATGACAACAGCATCACTTAGTTGAGCCAATCTAATGGCCACGTTTCGGGCATGATAGCGAGGCGATTTATCTTCTTGTTTGTATGTCCATTCATGCTCTTCATCGATAATGATAAGACCGAGGCTGGAGAGGGGCGCAAATAAAGCGCTCCTCGGTCCGATGACGACATCGCAGTTTCCCTCCATTATCCATTGCCATTCGTCGAACTGCTCTCCCAGAGAAAGGCCACTATGCAACACTGCCACACGCCCGGGGAAGCGACTAGCAAATCTCTCTACGGTTTGTTGGGTCAAAGCGATTTCAGGGATAAGGCAAATGCCTCGCTTGCCGGCGGCAATAACCTGGGCTAAGGCTCGCAGGTAAATCTCAGTTTTGCCGCTGCCAGTAACGCCAAAAAGAAGAAAAACCGGTGGACTGCCGGATTGCCTTCCCTCCCCAACAATAATATCCTGGATCGATTCCCAGGCAGTTTGTTGAGATGAAGTGAGAACCGGAGGCGGAGAAGTTGTGAAGCTGAGGCGAGATAAGGGGTCACGTCTTACCCTGAGCCTTTCCACCGAGACCAAATGGCGACTCTCCAGGGCTTTGATAGTGGCAGGAGAGCAATTGAGACGTTTCCTCAGTTCGCTAATCGAAATAGGTTGAGTCTGCCCGGTCAGAAATTCTAAGAGTTCTGCCTGTTTATAAGCTCTAGATTTATCCAGGCGAGCCTTCGCCACCTCAATTTCTTCTCTGTCAGCTATTAGCCTAATATAAGGAAGCGTTTTGGGCTCTATCTTTGCCTTTTCCAACTCCAGAGTTTTTGTAATTAACTGACGGTCTAGCAACTGGTCGGTGATTTGCCTGGCTTTTCTTTTACCGATTGCCTCTTCCAGCTCAGGCAAGCTTATTTTCTTTTCCCCTCTCATAATATTAAGGACTTGCCTTAGCTCCGGGGTTAGAGATGATAAATCCACCCGGGAATCTGTTAGCTGAAAGCAGGTAATAGCCCGCCTCTCAAATCCCGGAGGCAGCATTAAAGCCAGAGCATCGAAAAGGGGGGCAAAATAGTGTTCACTTATCCACTGGGCAAGCTTGATTTGCGTCGGGGAAAGCAAAGGAAGATCGCCAGCGATGCCAGCTATTTCCTTAGTTTCCTCAACCGATGGCTCGTCTGATAATCGGAGTACAATCCCCTGAATAACCCTGGAGCCAAATGGCACCCATACTGCTTGCCCGGCACTAATATTGAGCCCTGGCGGTATGGCATAGCAAAAGGTTGACCGACTCCCCGGGGAATTGACCGCCACCTCGGCATAGTTCATTCAGAGGTCTGTTTTTCTTCTTGAGGCACGGCTTGCTCTATTGCCTTCTCTCGGCTTTCCTTAAGTCGAGCCTGTTTAACGCTGAGCCTGCGTATATAATAGAGTTTGGCCCGGCGCACCTTTCCATGCCTGAGCACCTCCACATTTTGCACGGAAGGGGATTGGAAAGGGAAAGTACGTTCTACCCCAATGCCATAAGATACCCTCCTTACCGTAAAGCTTCCACCATCAACGCCCTTCCTCATTTTAATCACCACGCCTTGGAAGTGTTGCAGTCGCTCTTTATCCCCTTCCCTGGTCTTCAAACTAACCTTGACTGTATCGCCAGGGGAAATTTGAGGAATATTGGGGTTCATTTTGGGTTTAACAAATTCTCTGACATCCATTTCCTTTCCTCATCGCAGAGATTGCCCTTTTCCAAGAGGTCGGGGCGTCGTTTCGCCGTTCGCAGGATAGCCTGACGGCGTCGCCATTGAGCAATTTCGCCGTGATTTCCTGAAAGCAAAACCGAGGGTACTGACCAACCCCGATACACTTGAGGTCTGGTATATTGGGGATATTCTAAAAGCCCGTTGCTATGAGAATCACTGCTGGCGGAATCTTG
>Ga0307431_1000909_pt1 | contig 18064 bp, 17 predicted proteins | sample SalMarWE160170MG_FD_202155 | JGI IMG/M metagenome (GOLD analysis project Ga0307431, IMG submission 202155) | Salt marsh sediment microbial communities from the Plum Island Ecosystem LTER, Massachusetts, United States - WE1603-170 | ecosystem: Environmental > Aquatic > Marine > Intertidal zone >...
TGATAAATTAGAAAATAGAAGGAATTTGAATATACTTGATGTAGGCGCGGGAACGGGTTCGGAGTCAATTTTTATGGCTTTGCATGGGCATAAAGTTCTGGGGATTGATATTAACAGGGAAAGACTGGAGGTGGCTAAAGAGAGAAAAAAGATAGCCGAAGATTACTGGAATAGGAGACTTTTATGTGAGTTCAGGGAAGAGAATCTGTTAGACCATGATCCGGAGGAGTTATACGATTTAATATGGATGGAAGAAACTTTTCATCATCTGGAACCGCGAGGGAAGGTTGTGCCTAAGTTATATGAGTTACTAAATGAAAATGGTTGTATTATAATGGCAGAGGTAAATGGTTATAATCCTTTAAATCAGTTAAAGTTTTTTATTAAACGAGGTTTCAACACAATAAAAGTTAAAGAGCTTTATATAAATGGGGAAATGAAGAAAGTTTATTATGGTAATGAAAGAATTCTTTCTCCAAGAAGACTTAATAAATTGATGAAGAAAGCTGGGTTTACCAGTACCCGTTATAGATATTTTAGAGCTCTTCCTGTATTTGTTGCTAGGTTACTTGGAGCGAAATCGGCAATGCTAATTGAAAACTTCATTAAAAAAATGCCGCTTGTCTTTTTGTTTGTTCATTATAATTTTGTAACTGAGAAGTGATATGAAATATCTTGTTACTGGTGCGGCGGGTTTTATAGGTTCTAATATAATCCGGAGATTGTTGAAGGATAATTGTGAAGTTCGAGGTTTCGACAATTTCTCAACCGGAAAACGGGGAAATTTGGAGGATTTTGAGGGAAAAGGTAATTTTGAATTAATAGAAGGTGATTTGAGGAACCCGGGTGAGATAAAAAAAGCACTTAAAAATGTGGATGTTGTTATGCATGAAGCTGCCGTCCCTTCAGTACAGCGCTCGGTCGAGAATCCTGTTTTCGTTAACGATTCAAACATTAACGGTACTTTAAATCTATTGATAGCTGCAAAAGAGGAGGGAGTAAGAAAGGTCGTATATGCAAGCTCTTCTTCTATTTATGGATGTAATAAAAAGTTGCCCAAGAAAGAGGATATGCCGGTAGAACCTATTTCTCCTTATTCCCTTTCAAAATATACTGGTGAAAGATATTGCCAGATTTTTTCTGAAATCTATAGTTTGCCTACGATTTGTTTAAGATATTTTAACGTTTTTGGGCCTTATCAGGATCCAAATTCAGAATATTCGGCAGCAATTCCTAAGTTTATAGATCTAATGTTAGAGGATAAACAACCTGTAATTTTTGGAGATGGTGAACAATCCAGAGATTTTACTTATATAGAAAATGTAGTTGAAGCTAATATCCTTGCAGCTGACTCTGATATAACCGGGGAGGTTATCAATATTGCCTGTGGAGAAAAAGTATCCATTAACGAGGTAGTTCAAATATTAAGTACAATTTTAAATAAAGATATTAAACCGGTTTATAAAGAAACCAGAGTTGGAGAGGTAAAACATTCGTTAGCTGATATTAGTAAAGCGAAGAATAAAATCGGTTATAAACCTAAGTATAAATTTGCTGAAGGATTGAGAAAGACAGTTGAGTGGTTTGAAGGTTTGCGTAATATCATTTAGCGATCTGAGAAATGATCCCAGAGTAAGAAGGCAGCTTTTTGCTTTAAAAGACAAGTATGAAGTGATAGCTTCAGGATTAAACAAAAGCGAGATTGAGGGGGTTGATGAATTTGTTATTACTGATTCAAGAACCTTTTTCGTACGGTTTAATAGTCGATTAACATTCCTTTTTGCCCGTTTGTTTAAATGTTTATATAAGAGTTACGTAAAAAAATATCAGATAAAAGACATAATAGAAAAGAAAAAAGCTTCTCTTGAGGCTGCTAAAGCTCTAAATGCGGGGAAAGAAATGAAGAAATTCGGTTCAATAGTGCGTGAATTGGTAGGAAATTAATATGCTAATAAAACGAATGTTAATGTTAGGAGCCGTTAATCTTTCAGTGGATAGTGCTGCAAAAGTTCATTTTTCTAATTTAGCTAAAGAATTTTCCAAACAGGGGTTTAAGGTTTTGTGTCTTGTTTATTCATCTGGAACAAAAGCCATTATTACAGGTATCGAGAATGTTGAGGTAAAATTTGTTCCTAATCCACTTATAGGTAACTTGTTTTTTCGAGTGTTGAAATATCTGCTTTTAGTGCCGGTGATATTGTGGCAATTTCTTAGATTTTCACCTGCTGTGGTGTACTTTAGGTTTTCACCCCCTGCTTTTCTCTATTTATTGTTCTTGAAATTGCTAAAAATTTTCCCTTTTAATTTTAAAATAATTCTTGAATTTAATTCTTGGGTTCCTGAAGAGAGAACAGTAGAGGGAGAGGGTAAAATTAAGATTAGATTTATTAGGTTTTTACAGTTAAGAAGCATTGTTTTAGCAGATTATGTTAGAGTTGTAACTCCCGGTATCAAAGATAAGCTTAATTCATTTGGAGTAGATTGTAGTAAGGTTGTCGTAATTGGGAACGGGACAGATATAACTCATTTTAGACCTATTGAAAAAGCTGATGCAAAAAAGAAAATCGGTCTTGACCCTAATTACCTATATGTTGGTTTTATCGGTAATTTCTCTATCTGGCAGGGGTTAGATTATCTCATCCAAGCAATCCCTAGCGTGTTAAAAGTAAATAATAATATTCGCTTTATCCTGGTAGGTGATGGGCCTGAAATGTCAAAAATACAAAAGAAAATCCTTCAATTTAAGAATAAAGAAGTACTCCTTACAGGTAGAGTTTCATATAAAGAGGCAGTAAGATATATCAACGCCTTTGATGTTGGTGTTGCGCCTTTTATTGAGGAACGGAATGCCTCTATAGGTTTATCCCCCTTAAAGATCAGAGATTATGCTGCCTGTGGTGTCCCCATTATTACATCTCGTATAGCGGGTTTAGAAATGGTAGAAGAGGAAGATATTGGTATATTAGTTCCACCAGATGATTCTGTAGCCCTGAGCAGAGCAATAATAGAATTACTGAAGAAAACGAAAACTGAGATGAGAAAAGAGATGGGGAAGAAAGGAAGAAAGATAGCCGAGAAAAACTATTCATGGAAGGGAATAGTAAATCAGATTCTGGAGTTGATTTTCCAATGAAATATGAATGCTTTTGTTAGTAAATAAGATTTTTATTAAAATATTCCAGGAAGGTTTTTATGAGCGATAATTATATAATATGTAAAAGGTGTATAATGGATACCACTGATCCCCAGATAGAGTTTGATACCAACGGTATTTGCAATCATTGCAGACGATATTACGAAATTTCCAGCAAAAACTTATTTGATACTAAAGAGGGAGAAAAAAAACTTAAAGAAATTGTTAATAGTATTAAAGAGGATGGAAAGAATAAAAAATATGAATGTATACTTGGTGTAAGTGGAGGATTAGATAGTAGTTATGTTGCATATATGGCTAAAAAATTTGGTTTAAGAGTTCTTTTAGTTCATGTTGATAACGGATGGAATTCGGAGATATCTGAGAAAAATATAGAATGTATATTAAAAAAAACAAATTTTGATATATATAGATATGAAATTGACTGGGAAGAATTTAGAGATTTGCAACGCTCCTACTTTAAATCATCAGTTGTAGATATTGAGGTCATAACGGATCATGCCATTTCTGCTGTAATTTATAGACTTTCTGTTAAGAGAAGAATAAAATATATTCTGGCTGGTGGTAACATTGCTACTGAAACAATAATGCCTAGATCGTGGAACTATATAAAAGGAGATGCCAGAAACATTAAGGCCATCCATAAAAGGTTTGGGACAAGAAAACTAAAGAGTTTCCCTCTGCTTAGTATATTAAAACGTGGGTATTACAAAAATATCCTTGGAATCAAGACAATAAAGGTTCTCAATTATATCAACTATAATAGATCAGAAGCAATGAAGATTCTTGAAAAAGAATTTGGTTGGGAGTATTACGGTAAAAAGCACCACGAGTCTATATTTACTCGTTTCTATCAGGCATACATTCTTCCCGGAAAATTTGGAATTGATAAAAGAAAAGCTCATTTGTCTAACTTAATTTGCTCTGGCCAGACCACCCGTCTGGAAGCGCTTGAAGAGATGAAAAGAGAAATATGCCCGCCTGAGTTACTCGAAAAGGATAAGAAATATGTACTTAATAGGTTAGGATTTTCTGAGGAAGAATTTGAAAAATTTATGAATGATAAGCCAAAATCACACTTGGATTTTCCTAATGCGGTAGCAATTTTAAAATTTGCTAAATTTGTAAAGAGGATATTTAAACCTGTTTAGTTTACTCTTAAGCATATAGAAAATAACTTAGCATATAATTTTATACTTAAAGTCAATAATGAGTGGAAGAAATGGATAGATGTCCTACTTTGTGCCTTTCCCCTTCTGGCTACAGGATTATACAAAGGCGGTGAACCCGCCATAACCAGATATCTTTTGGGCTTTATCTTGTATTTTTTTATTCTGGGGTTTCATAAGGGAAGATAAACTTAATTCATTTGGAGTAGATTGTAGTAAGGTTGTCGTAATTGGGAACGGAACAGATATAGCTCATTTTAGACCTATTGATAAAACTGAAGCGAAAGAGAAAATTGGTCTTGATCCAGATTTTTTATACGTTGGATTTATTGGAAATTTTTCAATATGGCAAGGATTGGAGACCTTTATCCCTGCAATTCCTATTGTCGCAGAAGATACTAAAAAGGTTAGGTTTTTACTTGTAGGTGACGGTCCTGAAATGTCAAAAATACAAAAGAAAATCCTTCAATTTAAGAATAAAGAAGTACTCCTTACAGGTAGAGTTTCATATAAAGAGGCAGTAAGATATATCAATGCCTTTGATGTTGGTGTTGCGCCTTTTATAAGAGAAAGAAATGAAAGCATAGGTCTGTCTCCTTTAAAAATATATGATTATGCGGCTTGCAGCGTGCCTATTGTTTTATCCAGGATAAAAGGTTTAGAGATATTAGAAAAAAAGAATTTTGGTGTTCTGGTAGAGCTGGACGATCCTGTTGCAATGGCTAATTCCATAATCAGTCTATTGAAAAATTCCAAGCTGAGAAGAAAATTAGGTAAGAACGGCAGGAAGATTGCAGAAAAAGAATTTTCATGGCAGAGAGTTGCCGAGCAAATTTTAAATAAAATCAAGGATTGATTCTAATAAAAATTGTAATATTGACGGAGCCGCTTAAACATTATTATTTGTATTTTTTTTCTTAAAGAAGTATGTTTTTTCATGACTATTGTTTGAAATCTTGACATATATTATAATAATTGTAACTTATAATGCTATTATGAACGAAATAACCACTTATGAACCGGATAATTCAATAAAAAAAGGTTATCTTTCTTTATGGAAAGAAATTTCCCGAGAATTAAGAGAAAACAAATGGCTGATTTATCAGTTATTTAAAAGAGATTTTTTCGCAATATATAAACAGTCATTAATAGGTGTTTTCTGGGCTTTTATTGTGCCTATAATAAGTGTAGGAACATTTATAATGCTTAATCATTCAGGTGTTTTTGATTTTGGTGAGATCGAAGTTCCCTATCCGATTTACGCGATACTCGGAATGGCTTTCTGGCAATTGTTCTCAACTGGATTGATAATTACTTCTAATTCTTTGGTAAAAGCCGGTTCAATGCTGGTAAAGATAAATTTTTCTAAAAAATCACTTGTAATCGCTTCTACCGCTCAGTCGTTCATACCATTTATAGTTCAGCTTGTTTTGGTTGGTGTTTTATTTTTTGTCTATAATGTAACCCCAAGCATAAAAATCCTGTTACTTCCTATTTTTATGATACCTATAATTTTATTTACCCTTGGTTTTGGTTTTATTTTCTCTCTTTTTAACAGTGTTGTAAGAGATGTCGGTAATGCTTTATCCGTTTTCATGACTTTTTTGATGTTCCTAACACCTGTACTATATGCTAAACCTAAAATAGGTATACTGATACCGATTACAAGATTTAATCCTTTGTATTATTTGATTTCAATGCCAAGAGAACTTATATTGAGAGGGACAATGAGCGAGTGGAAAGGCTATCTGTTATCGGTTGGGATTGCCTTTCTTGTTTTTGTTGTAGGTTTAGCCGTTTTTCATCTTACGGAGACGAGGGTGACGGAGAGGATATAGTTATGAAGAATAAGATAAATGCTTTAAGACGTTCACAGAAAGAGAGAATAAAATGAATAACAGTTCAACAATTCAACAGTTCAACAATTCAACATCAAACGATGTTGCCATTAAAGTTGAAAATGTTTCGAAGAAATATTGCAAGTCATTAAAAAGGTCAATGATTTATGGTATTAGAGATATTACTAAAAATGTGTTTGGTATGACTTCGAATTCTTATCTTCTAAGAAAAGAAGAGTTCTGGGCGGTAGATGATGTTTCATTCGAAGTTAAAAAAGGAGAAACACTTGGTATTATAGGTCCTAACGGAGCCGGCAAGACCACAATTCTGAAGATGTTAAACGGTATATTCTGGCCGGATAAAGGAAAGATAACAATTAGGGGTAAAGTGGGTGCTTTGATTGCGGTTGGCGCGGGATTCCATCCAATGTTGAGCGGAAGAGAAAACATATATATTAATGGAGCCATTCTGGGAATGAGCAGGAGGGAAGTCGATGAGAAATTCGATTCCATAGTAGAATTTGCAGACATTGGTGATTTTCTGGATGCACCAGTAAAGTATTATTCAAGTGGAATGTTTGTTAGATTGGGCTTTGCTGTTGCAATTCATTGTGAACCAGAAATTTTGCTAATTGATGAGATACTTGCAGTAGGAGATTTAAGTTTTCAGAATAAATGCTTCAGGTATCTTGCAGACTTAAGAAAAAAAGCAAAAGGGGTTGTCTTTGTTGGACACAACTTGGAACAAGTTCGTACAATCTGTTCTAAAGTGATGATTCTTTCTCATGGCAGACCAGTTTATTATGGAGATACGCTTACGGGAATAGTGAAATATCATGAGATGACGAGAACTTTAAGATTGGAATCAATGAAAAAAGAGAAAGCAAAAGGTATAGAATCCAGAATTTCCTCTGAGGAAATTGAATATATAGATTCGGGAATACTTAATGATAAGGGTGAAAAGATCGGTTCTATTAACATGAATGAGTCGTTGAATCAATTCTGTGATTTTAAATTAGAAAAAAACGTTGAGGAATTATATTTTTCTATGGGAATTCTTGATGAGCGAAAGAGACCTTGTATTTGGTCTATAAGCAATGATGATAATAGGGTTAAATTTAGAAGCCTGAATAAGTCGAAATACCGGATTATTGTGCAATATAAAAAACACCATCTTATGCCAGGGGTTTACATACCTTCTGTTGCTATCCGGAATAGTGCTACAGGCGAAACATATGAAAGAATTTTACCTGATAGGTCTTTTAAGGTGAATGGCAATTTGCTTGAAAGAGGAATTGTCCATGCTAAAGGGGAATGGAAGATAAAAAATTTATGAATGTCTATGAGAAAAAAGAAACTGAAAATAGAATTAAATCTTTAATAAGGGAGTATTATAAAGATTATTATTTAAATAATTTGGGATTACCGGATTTTGAATCAAGAATTGAAAATAGATTAAATGAGGTAGAAAACGCATCATATTATATAAATAGTGTTGAAAAATGGATAAACTACAAATTTGATGAAACCAAAAAAGTACTTGTTGTGGGTACCGGTACAGGTGCAGAGTTTGTGCAGTTTCTTCGTAGAGGGTGTGATGTTTATGCAGTTGAACCTAATAGAAAAGCACTTGAGATCATTTATTTAAGATCTAAACTTGAAAATATATCTCTCGAAAAAATCAAAAAAGGTGTTGCGGAAAATCTACCATTTACAGATGGCTCTTTTGACTTCGTATGGTGTTGGACAGTATTAGAGCATGTCAAAAATGTAGAAAAAGCAATTACCGAAATGCTCCGAGTTGCAAAAAACACAGGATTTATATTTATCGGAACTATAGACTATAGACAAATCTGGGAGGGACATTATAAGTTATATCTACCTTTATTTATGCCAAAGTGGTTTATAAAAATTATTTTAAAAATAAAAAAAAGACCTACGTCTTTTCTTAATACCTTACAATTTGTTACAGCAAAACAGTTGAGAAATATTTTTAGAAAAAATAATGTAATAGCAATGCAAGTTATACATCCATATACTGGAGAATATTTTAGGGCTAAAGGCAATTTAAAAATAGTAAAATGGATACAAAATAATTTGGAAATAGCAAAAAATCAATTATGGATAATAAAAAAGCAGTAATATTTAATCTTAAAAAAGAAAGTACTGTATGAGAGATAAAAAACAAAAATTTGAATATGGATTTTACGCTTATTGCCTGAAAGAATGTTTTCAGACAGGATACAATGGTATGCCAAAATGGATGGTTGTCAACTATGTTATCAAAAATGGATAATAGGATTAAAGCTGTTGGAGTAAGATTAGACAAGGCAAAAGTTCCAGAAGGTACTTTACATATACTTGGGTGTATTATAGGCTTTCAAATTTTCAAAAAATTAAAGCTAAGTTTTCTTCCTCGACTACCTGATTATGATACTGGAGATTTGGATATTTCAGGTCTTCGTAAATCAGGCTATGATATTTTTGCCTTTCCTAATACCTTGCATAATGCCAGCCTGATTCAGCTAATTCCGGATAATTCTCCATTAAAAAGGTTGCATGTGGATCGTTCTTTTGGCGGAAATAATCAAATCTTTTTTTGCATCTTGGTAGAGGAGTTGTTAAATCCGAAAAGAAGGGAAATTTTAAAGGAAAAACTTTACCACAAGAATGGATCAAATTTGGGGAAAAATATATTTTGTCTAAGTTAAGTGGGGCCAATCTTATGCAGCCATGTTTTCAAAATATGGGTTATTCTGTTCGCCGTTATTATGTTGATGAGTTTTATTCACGCAATATCTCGTATTTTCTAAAAGGTGGAAAGATTTTAGACATTGGAGGAAAGAAAAAGAGGAAACGGGGACAGTTTGATATTGAAAAATATGACTTTAGAGCAGAATATGTAAATATTGATGAGAAAACAAAGCCAGACTACCTTTGCAATGCGACAAATATTAATGTTGAAGATAGTATTTTTGATGGGGTGATTTGTTCTGAGGTTCTAGAGCACGTTCCTGACCCAAAAGCAGTTCTTCGTGAAGCTTATCGGGTTTTGAAACCTGGAGGAGTCTTACTTTTGTGCGTGCCTTTTATGTATCATATTCACGCGGATCCATACGATTACGGAAGATATACTGATTTTTACTGGAAAAATACTCTTAAGGAAATAAATTTTTCTGAAATTGCTATTGAAAAGCAAGGTTTGTTTTTTAGCGTTCTTGCAAATATGATAAAGTTTTTTGCTTATGAGATGCAAAAAGAGAGAAAACCAAAGAATAGGGTAAAAAGGAGATTATTCCACAAAGCGGTTGCCTGGGGAGAGAAAAAAGCTTTTGAGCTCGAGAAGAAATCATATTTTAAAAAGCATAAATTTTTTGATAGATTCACTACTGGGTATGGAATAGTAGCAGTTAAAAGTAAAGGGAAATAAAACACGATGGAAGTTCAAACTTTAAAACAAATATGGAATGATTATGTGAAGCAATCAGGGGATGGTATATATACAAATAACTATATTCACAAGAGTGAGAGCAAGGAAGCCCATTATAGAGAAGGATACTGGGATTTTTCCTATTATATTTTAAATCCGGTTTTAAAATTAGGTATCTCTCCAGGATCGACAGTTTTGGAAATTGGCTGTGGATTAGGTAGATTAGTGATACCTGCAAGTTATTATTTTAGCCAATGCTTCGGAATGGATATAAGTGAGGAAGTGATTTCCAAAGCTCAGGAAAGAGTCGATAAATTAAAAAGGAGTAATATAAAACTTCTTCCTTGTGATGGGCAAAATATTCCTTTAGAAGATAAAAGTGTTAACTTGGTTTATTCTTTTTTGGTTTTTATGCATATTCCTAGTAAAAAGATGGTAAGCCATTACATAAAAGAAATTTATAGAGTTTTAAAACCAGAAGGTATTGCGCGGATTCAAGTTCGAAAATCTCAGTCATGGTTAAAATCACAAAATTATTCTCATATTGCAAGAAAAAACTATGATTTATCTTATGGATGTAGCTTTACTAAAAGAGAGATTGAAAAATATTTTCAAAAAGACTGCCTAAAAGTACTAAACCTAACCGGGGATACTAGAAGACCCTACAATCTAATACCATCGCAGACACAATTATGGGTTACTGCTAAAAAGGGTGCTTAATTTGTTATTGACCTATATGGGGATGTGAAAATTTATTAAAAGATGAGGATATAGTAAAGTCTATGAACAAGAGAAAGTGTTTTCTGACTGGTAGAGATTTTATAAATTGGGCATTAGATGACGACGTCCAAAACGCAAAAGAAGCACTTAACTTTGTGAAGTTTGCAGAGCTAAAAGAATGTGATGTCGTACATTCAGTTTGGTGGAAGGCTTTATTTAATATACCGATGTGTGAGTTAAATGGAAAGCGAATAATTTGTCAAATAACCAATGATCCATATCAAAATATGCTACTTCCAGACTTCAGAAGAATGCTGAAGTTGGTAAATTGTTGGATTGCACCCTCAAAACAAGCGTTTAATCGACTTGCCGAGTTCGGAATTTTATCCACAGTAGTTCCTGCTGGATATGATTCTGGTAATTTCTATCATCTTCCTAAAAATGACAGAAGAATTAAAGATATTTTTAACAAATGGAATATTCCGACTAATAAATACCTTATTGGAAGTTTTCAGAGGGATACGGAGGGTCGAGATCTAGTTAGTCCAAAACTTTTAAAAGGACCAGATATACTCGCAGAAATTTTGAATAAAGTATATGAAACTAATGAAAATATTCATGTTGTACTCGCTGGGCCCCGTAGGTTTTGGATAAGGAAGAAACTAAATGAATGTGGGATTCCTTTTACATTTATAGGTAAGGCTATTGATGAAGACGATATTTCCCTAAATACCTTACCCCACAGCAAAATAAACTTATTATACAATTTAATAAATCTGTATATTGTAAGTAGCCGATCGGAAGGAGGTCCAAAGTCTCTCCTCGAAGCTTCAGCAACAAAGTGCAAAATAATTAGCTCTAATGTAGGTCTGTCAGAAGATGTTTTGGATAAGAGGTGCATTTATAATCATCCATTAGAGGCTGTTGGTTCAATCTTAAAGGATATAACCTCAGGTTATTTAAATGATACGATTGACCACAACTTTAAAAAAATACAGAAGCATTCTTCTTTTAACAGAAGAGCTAAATACAAAGAAGTTTATGACCGTATAGACCAATACAAACCATTTAATGACAGTGCTTTTAATTCCAAAGAGACAAAACAATCTTCTAGTAGTAAAATCATAGTATTTTTTAAAAAAATGAATAAGAAATTGAGATTTAATAAAAGAAGGAAAAATAAGATTGGTCTATTTCATACTTTTCATAAACCTCCCTGGGGTGGTGGGAACCAATTTATGATAGCTCTAAGAAAATATCTAATAAGATTTGGAAATAAAGTAACAGAAAATAAGGTCGATAATAATACAAGGGCAATTATCCTTAACTCTATTCATTTTGATCTTGAGAAATTAAAAAATATAAAAACAAAATATAAAAATATAAGAGTTATTCATAGAATCGACGGTCCTATCCAGTTAATTAGGGGCAAAGATGCTGAGTTAGACAAGAAGTGTTTTGAAATTAATTTAAGGATAGCGGATGTTACAATATTTCAATCATTTTGGTGCTGCAAGAAATCAAAAGAACTTGGATTTAACCCAGTCAATCCATATATAATACTAAACTCTGTTGATCAAGAAATATTCTATCCTCCCAAGAAACACTATAGTTTAAAAAACAGGAAGGTTAAATTAGTTAGTTCTTCTTGGTCAGATAATACAAGAAAGGGTTTTAGATGTTATAAATGGCTTGATGAAAACCTTGATTGGGGAAAATTCGAATATACATTTGTTGGAAGAGCATCCATTAAGTTTGATAATATAAAATACATTTCGCCACAGAGTTCGAAGAGATTGGCAGAAATATTAAGAGAACAAGATATTTTTATCATGGCAAGCCAAAATGATCCATGCTCCAATGCTGTATTAGAAGCACTTTCATGTGGTTTGCCAGTCGTATATTTAAATCAGGGAGGGCATCCGGAGATTGTACAAAATGGTGGTTTGGGATTTAAAACACATGAGGAGATTCCAATAATACTGGATAAAATAATTGATAACTATGATTTTTTTAGAAATCTAATTCAAGCGATACCTATAAAAGAAACTGTAAAGAAATATTTAGCAATTATTGAAGGGGATTGATATTCCTAGAGAAAAAAGGGTGTGGTAAATGAATGACTAAAAAATTGGAGGATACAACCTTGACTCTCTTTTTTACAGGTGGAGTTACTCTAAAGACCTGGGCGCAGGTTGGAAACCTTGACAGAGAAGTTGAAATTTATAAGAGATTATCCAATCATTTAAAGAGAATTAATTTTGTTGCCTATGGGGGTAAACAAGATAAAATATACTCTAACAGAATTGGGGCTATCAAGCTTTTACCAATAAAATGGTATAAAAGGCAACCACTCACTATTCTTCATTTATTGTTAAAACACCATCCTGAAATCAGGGATACAGATATATTTAAAACCAACCAAATACCAGGTTCCGAAATCCCTGTATGGATTAAAAAACACTTTGGCAAAAAATTAATAACCAGATGCGGCTATTTATATAGCTACTTTGTCAGAAAGAAAGCAACAGCTAAAAAAGAAATCGAAAATGCAGTAAGGCTTGAAAAAGAAGCATTTACAGCTGCGGATTTAGGTGTTGTTACTTCAAAGTGGCAAAAAGACATTATTATTAAGGATTATAATATAAATAGAGAAAAAATAAAAGTCATACCCAATTATGTTTTAACTGATGTTTTTAAACCATATTTAGTTTCGTCTAAGGATTTTGATTTGATTTATGTGGGTCGTTCAGGCGAGCAAAAAAACTTAAAAAACCTTTTCAAAGCACTTCATTGTTTAAAAAGCAAAAACAAAAAAGTATCGTTGCTGATGATAGGCGGCAGTTCCCGAGATAGAGAATTACGAGATATAACTATTCAACACAATCTCGATGTCACTTTTAAAGATAATGTTCCGAATTTTAAATTACCGTTGTTTCTTAATAGAGCAAAAGTTTTTATTCTCCCGTCTAATCACGAAGGACATCCTAAGGCGCTTATAGAAGCTATGAGCTGTGGATTGCCGTGTATAGGGTGCGATGTTACAGGGGTAAATGAAGTTATCGATCATATGGAAACCGGATATTTATGTAACACGAATTATGAGAGTATTGCAGAAGCAATTGATTCAGTATTATTTGATGAATTGCTACACAGGCATATGGGGAAAAATGCGAGAGAGTATGTTTTGAGTAATTATTCTTTAGATAAGATATTTAAAATGGAAATGGAAGCGCTAAGAGAAGTTGTGGGAGGTTGAGCCGATTTGTGCTGAGCGTTCTAACTTTTTTTCTTTAAGAATATTGCGCCAAAAGTATATGGAGTGTTATCAAATTTTGGATGCACGAGATATGATTTGCCATTATCATAAAAATTCTGGTTCCCGAGTAACTCGAAATATTTGTTTGATAGGAAGTTACGCTTAATATCTTCTTCAGTTGTAAGCTGATTTTTTTTACTGGTGTCCGGTCCAAAACCAGCAATAGCCGGGGCCGGATTTCTATAATCAAAAGTAATGGAAAGCACCCCATTTGGTTTAAGACATCTACTTATCTCTGAGAGTGCAGATTGTTTTATTTCATAATTTAAGTGTTCGAAAACACAAATTGAATACGCATTATAGAAATACTCATCTTTAAAGTCTAAATTTTCCATATTCATCGGATAGGAAAACATACTCCATCCCATTGTCTTTGCAATCTTATTGCCGTTTAAAACGAGTTTTTCATTTATATCTATAGAATGTACCTCGGCTCCAAGGGAGGCTAAAAAGCAGGTAAACAAAGAAGCCGTTCCGCCAGCATCTAAAACGCGCATGTTTTTTTTGATTTTAGGTCCATTGGTTAAAACCCAAAAAATTTCCCAGTATAGATACCATGGGATTCTACCATCGTCAGCTGAGTCGGGAAGGGGTATGTAATCTGGTCCTCTATTGTTCATCCCGACTTCTTTTTCGTTTTTTTTCTTTCTCATAATTATTTCAATAAGATTTTTTAAGCCGGCTCTGTTAAACTTTATCTGTTTGCTTTTTGGAAGGGTGCCGTACCAGGATGTCATATATAGGTTTTTAGAGTAAAGTGTTTTAATTAAGTTATTAATTGCTTGTATAATAGGTTCTGCTTCATCTGTCAGCAAATCAGAACGGTCCATTGTCTTATTTATTATTTCTTTCATTTTTTTATTAGTATTAAATAGTATAAAAAAAGCAGGTTGAAGTCAATCCCTTATTTAAGCGGTTTTTTTTAGTTTTTCTTTATAGAATTAAGCGATACCATAAACATTTTATACTTGACTGAGAGAAAACAAACAATAAATTATTATTTAATAACAAATGAAAACAAAATCATTGATAATGATTGCAATATTTTATGAATTCCAATTGTTTAGGATTTCGGCATTGGTCTATTTGAAAGTAGTCAAAGGCGGTCCCCGAGTATTGCAGGTGGGTAGGGGATGATGCGTAATCCAAGAGTTACCGTTTTAATGTCTGTTTATAATGGTGAAGAACATCTGCGTGAGGCGATAGATGGTATTCTTAATCAGACTTTTAAAAATTTTAAATTTCTGATTGTAAACGATGGTTCTACAGATAGAACAGGAGAGATACTTGAAAGTTATAATGACCCGAGGATTAGAATACATAATAACAGAAAAAATATTGGTTTGGCAAAATCTTTGAACATAGGGCTAAAAATGGCAAAAGGTGAGTATATTGCTCGCCAAGATGCTGATGATATTTCTATGCCTGAAAGATTGGCGAAAGAAATATATTTTTTTTGTGAGCATCCCGATTATGCTGTTGTAGGTACTTTTGCTAAAATATATAATGAAAATTCTGAACAAACGGGATTTTGGGAAAGGCCTATTAAAGATACCGAGATTCGTAAAACCTTGAAGGAAAGGAATTGTATCATACACGGGTCTACAATGATCCGAATGAGATGTTTGCTTGATGTTGGTTTCTATGATGAATCAATGGAAAAATCTCAGGATTTTGAACTTTGGTTAAGATTATCGAAGAAGTATAAAATGGCAAATATTTCAAGCTTTTTGTATATTCGAAGAGTACATAGCAAGAATATTGACATAGAATATATGAAAGAGCAACACATATTTCTTGTTTTGGCTAAGATAAAAAACAACTTTGTGGGAATTGAAGAAGTTACTAAACAGTTTATAAATTCAATCTCGAAATATTACTTTATTTCCTTAGGGTTTAATTCGATGTTTAAATTAGTCAGTCTAATCACTTTTAAGAGAATAAATGCCTATGATATTTTTAGAGTCTTCTATAAAATTAGATTTACTAACAATGTAAAAAAAACACTTAATGACTTCAAACTAGGGAAAATCAAGTTTGATAATGCAAAGTTAAATCTTAAGAAGATTTTAAACGGGGGACTGCTTGGGTTCTTCCTATAATGAATAAGACTCAAGAGAAGATGCTTGAAAAAAGTGAGAGAAACTATAAAAGTCTTTTGAAGAGATGGATGCCGGATGGATTGAAAAAAATGATAAAAAGCATTTTGTTAAAGAGGCGAAGAGTTTCTTATACGTGTGGTCTATTTATGACCGATAGGTGCAATTTTAAATGTCTGGGATGCCGTAGAAGTATTTTAAATGTTAGTAACTCAAAAGAAATAAAATTAAATACGGTTAAAAAATTACTTTCATTATATCCCACAATAAAATCATTTAGTATAGCAGGTTTTGGAGAGCCGACGCTGTGTGAAGAATTTATCGGTGTTGTGGAATTTTTGAAAAAAGAAGGGAAAAAAGTAAATATAATAACTAATGGCACAAATATAAAGAAATTTCTGGAGTTAAATTGTCAGGTAGATCAGATTTCTGTGAGTTTATATGGTTATGATGTTAATAGCTATCGCCTTTATACTCGTGTAAATGCATATAAACGAGTAATTGGAAATTTTTTACGGCTTAAAGAAAAGTTCGGCAATGTTGGAATTTCGTATATACTAACAAGGGAAAATTATAGTGATTTAGATAAATTATTACCGCTTTGCGATAAACTCAAACCTGATTTTTTGCATTTGATAAATTATTTAGCTTATGATTACACCAATATCAAAGAAAAACAAAAGATTCTTACTGTTAAAGACAAAAAAATCATCAACTATATTGATAAAATATGTGAAAGTAGAGATTATATAAAAATAAGACCGGTGTATATTGATTTTGAAAACCCAAAATTTGGTTGTACCTCATATGATTCGAGGATAAATTTAGATGGAGATGGAAATATAGGAGGTTGTATGAGGCAAATCCCTCCGGATTTATCATTTGGTAATATTTTTAGAGAGAAAGATCCGTTCAATTCAATGGAGATGAAAAAACTCAGGAAGATACAACATACTATGGCTAAGACAAAAAAAACTCCGCATAAAGAGTGTCATTATTGTTTCGGAAATTGGTATTCCAAATGAGATTTATAAATAAAAGCGTATACTGCCCTCAGTAAGGAGTGGCTTTTATGCAGATAAGAAGTCTAAGTTTAGCCTTATATGTTTTATTCTTTGAAAGAGTAGAACAAACTATAGAATGTATTAAAAGCTTTTTATTATCTAACGTAAACATTTACATTTTAAACAATGGTTCTTCTAACAAATCGAGAGAGGCACTTGGTAAATTCTGTAAAAAATATAAGCAGATTAAGTTTTTTGATTTGGATACTAACTTAGGCGTTGGAGTTGGAAGGAATTATTTGGTTAACCATACAACAGAAGAATGGTTGTTATTTGTTGATAACGATATTAGAGTTAAAACAAGGGATTGGCTTGAGAGATTCAATAACCAACTTTCATTGCATGAGGATATAGAGGTCTTTATCCCAGGACTTTACAATAAAAGGGCAAGACGTTATACCTCAAGCAAGTCTATTAAGATAGAAGGTAATAAAGCTATTCTCAATACTGAAATAACTGATGGAATTTTAAATTGTTTCCCCGGTGGAGCTTCATTTGTGAATCGAAAACTATTTGACAGGTTGGGTTCATATGATAATGAGATGTTTGTTGGCCTTGAAGATTACGAACTAAGTATTAGGGGAATTCTTCAAAAAAAACCAGTAAAAGCTCGAATAATTAAAGATATTAAACTTATTCATGATCATCGTTTAGTAAAGAAAAAAGAAGATCGAGATGCTGTTTCTGTTAGATACGATATTGATTACGTTCGGAACTCATTTAATAGAATAATTAAAAAGCATAATATTTTACTTGAAGGGGATTGGATATTCGGGTGTTTCAGAGCACAAGAGAAGATGCTGAAGAGGAGTAAAGAGGGCTTAAAAAAACGTTTGAAAAGGTGGATACCAGATGACGTAAAGAAAATAATAAAAGGTATCTTTTTAAGATGAAAACAATCGATGATTTTAATTCTTTTTGTAATTTTATAATCAATAAAATCTAAAATCGCTATTTATTTCTACTCGAGGGATATTTTCGAGCGATAAATAAAATTTTGCGTTTTTCCATTCAAACATTAATATACTGAGTTAACATTTATTTTCAAGTAGTCCTACTTGACACTCTCCTTGCCCTTTTGTATATTGGATAAATCGGAGGTTTAATGAAAATAGGAATAATCGGAGCGGGGAATTGGGGTATCAACTTAGTCAGGAATTTTTGTAAGATTTCAGGAACAGATAATATATCAGTCTGCGATTTAGATAATAAGAGACTTTCATTAATAGAATCGGAGTATACGGGTATAAAGACTTTTCTTAATTATGATG
>Ga0307431_1000910_pt1 | contig 18050 bp, 10 predicted proteins | sample SalMarWE160170MG_FD_202155 | JGI IMG/M metagenome (GOLD analysis project Ga0307431, IMG submission 202155) | Salt marsh sediment microbial communities from the Plum Island Ecosystem LTER, Massachusetts, United States - WE1603-170 | ecosystem: Environmental > Aquatic > Marine > Intertidal zone >...
TGATGAGCCTTGACTGCTTGACATAATAACAAATTGAATGTTCATTAAGCCTCTAATGTTAAGCCCCAGTCCTATCCTGATGGCATAGTCAACGATAGTTTCTATCTCGGGCTCGGTCAGATTTACTCCGGGGTAGACTGCCATAGAATCTCCGCTATGGACTCCTGCCCGCTCAATGTGCTCCATTATTCCAGGAATGAGAACCCGCTCCCCGTCGCCTATGGCATCAACCTCTACCTCTTTCCCCTCCAGATATTTATCAATGAGGACAGGGTGTTTGGTGTCCAGTTCCATAGCCAGGCTCATGTAACGGGTAAGTTCGCTGGCGTCATGCACTATTTCCATAGCTCTACCGCCGAGGACATAGCTGGGGCGGACCAACACCGGGTAACCGATGAGCTTGGCGATACCCAGGGCTTCATCAACCGAGGTTACCCCGGCTCCCGGGGGCTGGGGGACACCTAGCTGGTTAAGGAAGTTCTCAAACCGGCGCCTGTCCTCAGCGAGGTCAATAACCTCGGCACTGGAGCCGAGGAGAGGCATGCCGCTGCGGGATAATGGCTCAGCCAGGTTTATAGCAGTTTGCCCACCAAATTGGACTATAGATGGTGACGGGGTATTATCCCACGATTTAGTTTCCGCGCTTTCATTTTCCAGAATATCACGCAGGCTCTCCTCATCCAGGGCTTCAAAGTAAAGGCGGTCGCTGGTGTCAAAATCGGTGGACACCGTTTCTGGGTTGGAGTTGACCATAATGCTCTTGAAGCCGGATTCCTGCAATGCCCAGGCTGAGTGCACGCTACAGTAGTCAAATTCAATGCCCTGTCCAATGCGGATGGGTCCGCTACCGATGACTACCGCCTTGTTTCCCGGCAGGGGTTCAGCCTCATTCTCCACCTCATAGGTGCTGTAGAAGTAGGGGGTAGCCGCATCAAACTCAGCGGCACAGGTATCTACCATCTTATAAACCGGTCGGATATTCCAGCTACGGCGCAGTTGTCTTACCTGCTCGGGGAGCCTATCAGCTAAAGTCCCGATCTGCTCATCAGAAAAGCCAAGTCGTTTTGCCTGCCGCAGAAGCTCCGGCGTCAGTGGCTGAGATAGAAGTTGTTTCTCCAGACCTACAATGTTCTGAAGCTTGGTTATAAACCACAGGTCAATCTTAGTCCGCTCGGCTAGCTGTTCAGTAGTTATCCCTCTTCTCAGCGCCGCCATTATTGCCCATAATCTCAGGTCGTTAGGTGCTAAGGGGTAGGAGTTAATGTCCTTTCCCATCTCCCACTGTCGGTCTTCCCACAGTAGCGACCGGTTACCAAACTCAAGGGAGCGGACTGCCTTCTGCAACGCTGCCTCAAAGCACCTGTCAATAGCCATTACCTCGCCGGTGGCTTTCATCTGGGTGCTAATGACCCTATCGCCTGAGGCAAACTTATCAAAGGGCCAGCGGGGTATTTTGACCACCAGGTAGTCCAGTGCTGGCTCAAAGGCAGCCATTGTTTTTTTGGTTACCGCATTGGGGATTTCATCCAGCCTCTTGCCAACCGCTATTTTAGCCGCCACCCGGGCGATAGGATAGCCGGTGGCCTTACTGGCCAGGGCTGAGCTGCGGCTGACCCGGGGGTTGACCTCAATCACATAGTAGTCATTGCTATTGGGGTCGAGGGCAAACTGTATATTACAACCGCCCTCAACCCCCAGGGCACGGATAATCTTGAGGCTGGCTGTCCGTAACATCTGGTGCTCTTTATTGGTCATAGTCTGGCTGGGAGCGACGACGATGCTATCACCGGTATGCACCCCCATCGGGTCAACATTCTCCATATTGCACACCGTGATGCAGTTATCGGCGCCGTCACGCATCACCTCATACTCTATCTCTTTCCAGCCGACTACCGATTGCTCTACCAGCACCTGGTGAATGGGGCTGGCAGACAGCCCGATGGTTACGGCTTTCTTGAATTCCTCCGGAGTATAGGCCATACCACCCCCTGTCCCCCCCAGAGTGTAGGCGGGACGGATTACCACCGGCAGGCCTATTTTCTGGACTACTTCTCGTGCTTGCTCCAGAGTATTAACGGTGGCGCTCTCCGGCACCGGCTCGCCAATCTTGATTAGCATCTGTTTGAATAGCTCGCGGTCTTCGGCATTCCGTATCGTCTGTATCGGCGTCCCCAGCGACCTGACATTGTATTTGTCCAGGATGCCGGCATTGGCTAAATCTACAGCCAGGTTAAGCCCGGTCTGACCGCCGAGGGTAGGCAGCAAGCCATCGGGGCGCTCCCGCTCAATAATGCGTCCCACCATCTCCACGGTCAGCGGCTCAATATAGACGATATCGGCGATGCCCTCATCAGTCATAATGGTCGCCGGGTTGGAGTTGACCAGCACCGAAACGACTCCCTCCTCCCTCATCGCCTTGCACGCCTGAGTGCCGGCGTAGTCAAACTCCGCCGCCTGCCCGATGACAATCGGCCCCGAACCAATAATTAAGACCTTTTTAGGTTTAGACAATTTTACTCCTTCTCTATTCTTAAGGCTCTTAACAAACCGAATGCTCTAAGTTCAAGAGCAGTTTTAATAAACGCTTTGTCCATACTGCCTTGGCTGAAGCGTTCGTGTACTTTCTCATTTACATTAGCCGGCAAAGAAGTCCCTTCTTCGAGTAGATATATTATCCTGTTGGGGAATCTTTCTTGGAATCTGCCAATCTCGATACAAACGTTTCTTCTAGGATATAGCTTGCCATCTTTTAATTCCTTATCATCGGCAGTTCCTAAAACAATGGCACAATCAGCTTCCTCCAAGTGGAATTCTACTTGCTCATTCACTGATCTTCCCTCACTGGGTTCTTCTTCAATAACCAGAGGTTGGATTCCTAGAGTGGTCAAGAATCTTCGCAAGCTTTCTAAAGAATTTGACATTGGCCCGTGTGCAATAAAGGCTTTGGGGATGTTTCCTTCACCTTTGGGCGGGACATAAGGCTCACCAAAAGTTTCTAATTGCCAAATTATGTTCTCCAAGGTTGTCTTAACATTCGGAAGCTTATGTTCAAATATATATTCATAATCAATTTCTTGGTATCCAGGAATTACCACGCTTTCAGGCATTGGTAGGAATCTAGTTGCCATATCAAATTGATAAAGTAAAAGATTTGCGCGATTGCCTAGCCCATTTAATAATATGGCCCTCACATTTCCTTTCCACGCACTAAAAGTGCCACCTGTAAATTGCGTTACAGAGGCATCATCTCGTAACTGTTCAAGGCTATGTTTTAGGTGCTCTATAATATCTTTAATTTCCATGGAAAACTTAGACTCTCCCCTCCCCATCTTTTCTACCTCACCCCCTTTATCCCCCTCTCCTTCAAAGGAGAGGGGGAGGTTTGGGTGAGAGGGGCTTCGCCCCTCTCAGACACCCTTTATTTCGTCCCCTCTCAAACTCCCTTGTTTTGCCTCTCTTGGACTCCCTTGTATTTTATTTTGCTTTACTCCTTAACTATCCCCTCCTATTCAGGAGAGTTTTAGAGAGGCGAAGCCTCTCTTGCTTTTACTCCCCTTCCCCTTATCAAGGGGAAGGGGATAAAGGGGATAGGGTTACCAATAGAAAGGGATAAAATCCCTTTAAACATCCCCTTATTATAAAGTGACTGAGAAATTGCATAAGTCTATTTCTCCCCCCTCACCATCTCCAGAAACTCGGTGAAGAGGTAGGTGCTGTCCCAGGGGCCGGGGGAGGCTTCGGAGTGGTACTGGATGCCGAAGACGGGTAGCTTCTTGTGGCGTAAGCCGGCTACCGTGCCATCATTGACATTTACATAGGTGACCTCCAGCTCGTCTTTGAGGCTGTCGGGGTCAACGGCGTAGCCATGATTTTGAGCCGTGATGTAGACCTTGTTGGTGGCGAGGTCTCGGACGGGGTGGTTGCCGCCACGGTGCCCGAACTTCAGCTTGAAGGTCCTGGCACCAAAGGCGCGGGCAATTAGCTGATTGCCAAGGCAGATACCCATCATCGGCTTTTTGCCAACCAGTTTTTTAACCGTATCTACAATGTAGTCCAGTAGCTCCGGGTTACCCGGACCGGGGGAGAGGATAATGCCATCGGGTTCTAGTCCCAGAATTTCCTTGGCGGGCATAGTCGCCGGGACAGCCGTTACACAACAGCCCATACTTCGCATGGTGCGCAGGATAGAATATTTCAAGCCACAGTCAAGAACAACTATTTTACATAAACATGGGGAGGTTTCTCCGCTTGATTCTGGCTCCCACTGGTAGGGGGCATCAGTGGTAACCTGCTTAACAAAATCAATTGTCCCGTAGTTGGGCAGCTTTTTTAATTGCTCCAGAGCCTGTTGGGGGGTATCATCGTTAGTTATAATACCCATCATTACCCCTGAGGTGCGCAGTCGGCGGGTGAGCGCCCGGGTATCCACGCCATAAATCCCCGGTATGCCATACTCTTTTAGAAATTGGCCAAGGGTGCTGGTGCTAAGATAATGGTTGGGCTCAAGGCACTCCTCCCTGACCACAAAAGCCCTTACCTGGATTTTGCTTGATTCAAAGTCCTGTTTATTTACTCCGTAGTTGCCGATAAGAGGGTAGGTGGGGACGACAATCTGACCGGCATAAGAGGGGTCGGTCAGCATCTCCTGATAGCCCATCATACTGGTGTTAAACACCACCTCACCGGAGGCACCAGCCTCAGCGCCGAAGGCATAGCCCTCATAAACCGAGCCGTCTTCTAAGACTAATGTTGTTTTTTGGGTCATAATTTTTGTTAACCCTATCCCCTTTATCCCCTTCCCCTTATTAAGGGGAAGGGGAAGATTTTCTGAAGAGGGGCTTCGCCCCTCTTAAACTCCCTTTTTACATTTTCTTCTTCAAAAGAGGAAGTGATAACCCTCTTAGATTCCCCTTTTAATTGTAATGCAGTCATCCTTATAAACCAGCTTTCCCTGGGATATAGTTGCCATTACCTTGCCTTTAAGCCTGGAGCCAGTCAGGGGGGTATTCTTGCCCTTAGAGGCAAAAGCCTTGGTATCAACTATCCACTCCATATCGGGGTCAAAGATAGTAACATCGGCGGAAACTCCAACTTCAAGGCTACCCAGCCTGCCATATTTATTACCAATAATCTTTGCTGGTTCGCAGGTAAGCTTGGAGATAAGGGTATTCAGGGTTAGCTGTCCATTGTGCACCAGGCTTAACAGGCTGCCCAGGGCAGTTTCAAAGCCACTGATGCCAAAGGCAGCCAGAGCAAAATCAACAAGTTTATCGGCTTCGGTGTGAGGGGCATGGTCGGTAGCAATAGCATCAATTACATTTTCCTTAAGCCCCTGAATTAGGGCTTGAGTATCCCGTTTGGTCCTCAGTGGCGGATTTACCTTAGCGTTGGTGTTATAGCCGATGACCTTCTCCTCGGTCAGGGTCAGGTGGTGGGGCGTAACCTCAGCCGTAACCTTTATGCCCTTCTCTTTGGCGCGGCGAATAAGGTCAACCGAGCCTTCGGTAGAAACATGGGCAATGTGCAGTCTGGCTTCAGTCAGTTGAGCCAGAATCAGGTCACGGGCAATCATAATCTCCTCAGCCGCAGCCGGTATTCCCCGGAGACCTAACCTAGTTGATATTATGCCTTCGTTCATCAGCCCGCCCTCACTGAGCAGGGTATCCTCGCTGTGGTCAATAATGGGCAAATCAAGACCGCGGCTGCAGTCCAGCGCCTGGCGCATCAGGTTTGAATTCAGGACTGGATTGCCATCGTCACTGTAGGCAATCACCCCGGCTGAAGCCAGTTCCGACATTGGGGCTAGCTCTTCCCCTTCTCTACCCTTAGAGATACAGCCGATAGGCAGGATGCGGACCACCCCCTCTGATGCTGCCGTGGATTTTACATAATCTACAGTAGCCCGACTATCCAGGGGCGGGCTGGTATTGGGCATACAACAGATAGTGGAAAAGCCGCCTCTGGCGGCAGCCTGGCTGCCAGTAGCGATGGTTTCCTTGTCCTCAAAACCGGGCTGTCTGAGGTGGCAATGGAGGTCAACAAATCCGGGGCAGACAATTAGCCCCCGGGCGTGAAGGGTATCACAACCCGGCTCAGGCGGGGCTATTTCTCCCCTGCCCAGCCGTGAAATTTTGCCCTCGGTAATAAGCAAACTGCCAGTTTCGTCTATTCCCCGGCTGGGGTCAATTATACGACCACCCTGAATAAGTAACGGCTTCATCATTTGTCTAATGCCTCACTCTGACGTAGTGGCTGGGCTTGAAACCATGAGCCTCGGCTTCACTTTCTGAATCAAAAACAATCAGATTCTCTGGTTTAATCTTTCTAGTCCAGTGGCTTTCGGCGCTATGGTATTTTTTGTTATCCAGTGTCCCATCATGCCAGTCGGAACTGGCAATATACCGCGGGTGAACCTCGTGTTCGCAGTAGGCACACCTTAGAATTAACGGCTCTGTGTTTACTATTTTGAATTCAGGCTTGATATACCTGGTCTCACTTTCCTGGGTTGACACACATTTTGGATTAGGGCATCTGACGCCAAAACCTCGCCGATACACGGGATAGTCTATCCTGGGGATAAAGGAGTCCTCTTCTCCGGGAATGGAAATTTCCCTGGCTCCTAGTAAGAAGGCGATAAGTGCCATCCTGATTGGTACCCCACGTGCCGCCTGTTTAAAGTACATACTCCTCGGGTCGGCATCTACTTCGTAGGCTAATTCATCAATACGGGGTAGGGGGTGCATAACCAGCGTTCGCTTAAACTCCTTTTGCTTGAGCAGTTTCTTATCTACCACCGGGTAATGCTCTTTTAAACCTTGTTTTTTAGCCCTGGCTGAAAGTCTTTCTGTCTGAAGCCGGGTAACATAAAGGGCATCAACGCCGGTCTTTAGCTCGACCTGAAGACTAACATCGGGCATCATTGCCAGTTGGTGTGGGCTGCTGGGCGTTATGTATATAGCATCCAGAGGGAAAAGCCCTCCTTTAATGGCTTGGTCTAGAGCCTCATACCTTATCAGCTCACCTCCATATTCGGTGGTCAGCTTTCTGAGAACATGCTCAGGTAGCTCAAGACCTGGTCCGTGACGGAAGAGGATAGTAGCCCCCAATCTAGCCAGGGCGTAGGTTAGCGAATGGGTTGTTCGCCCGTATTTTAAATCTCCCCATAGAGCAATCTTTAGCCCCTTAATGGTTTGCCTCTCCTTCTTGATGGTGTAAAGGTCACACAGGGTCTGGGTTGGATGTTCATGACTTCCGTCGCCAGCGTTTATTACCGGGACGCCAGCGTAGTCGGCAACTACCTTGGCTGCCCCCTCCCAGGGGTGGCGGATGACAATTATATCGGCGTAATCCCCGACCACTCGGGCCATATCAGCAATGCTTTCGCCTTTAGCCAGCGAAGTTGCCCCGATATCAACCGCACTTATGACACTGCCGCCAAGTCGGTGCATTGCTGTCTCAAACGACAGCCGTGTCCTGGTGCTGGGCTCAAAAAACAGGCTGGCCATAATCTTACCGTGACATAGACCAAACTGCTCGTTCATGGAGTCTGACATCTCATCAGCCAGGGAAAACAGCGCCTCTATTTCCCCGTTGGATAAATCGTCTGTGGTCACTAGACTTCTATTTATCACAGCCATAGCCACTCCTTTTGAATTAGCCTGCTTGCCTCAATTTACTTCCGGGATGCTCATTAGCTGTGCTGGTGATGGCGACTTCATCTATGCCGTCGGTCTCTACCAGTCGAACCTGTATTTCCTCATGTCTTGAGCTTGGCACATTCTTACCCACATAGTTAGCCCGTATCGGCATCTCACGATGACCGCGGTCAACAAGCACAGCTAGCTGGATTATTTTGGGCTGCCCCAGGTCAATGAGGGCGTCCATAGCGGCACGGGTGTTGCGCCCGGTATATAGAACATCGTCAACTAACACTATGGACTTGCCATCAATACTGACCGGAATGTCAGTGCGTGTGACAATAGGTTGCTGATTTAATGAGGAAGGGGCATCTCGGTACCGGCTGGTGTCCAAAGTGCCAACCGGTATCTTTAGTCCGGCGAAGTCTTCGATGAAGGTGGCTAGCCGCCGAGCCAGAGGCACGCCACGAGTGTGCATGCCCACCAGTATCAGGTGTTCAACAGCCTTATTTTGCTCTATGATTTCGTGGGCAATGCGCGCCAGAGTCCTTGTTATATCCTCTGGGGTCATTATAATTTTTTTAGACATGAAAAAACCTCCCACCTTCGCTGGCAAGAGGTCTTGCTATCTAGTTTTCTTCATTTCCCTTGCCAGCCTCTCTGGACCAGCTTAAAGGTTGCTACTTAACTTAATATTATACCACACCAATCAAATTATTGCAACTTTTTATATCTGTGAATTAGAGATAGGCGAAACTTGATAAGGCTCTTTCAACTACTTGGTACCGATGTTATAATAACGCAAGAGATGGTAGGATAGGTCAATGTCCATAGAAGAGCAAATTAGTGAGTTAATTGGTAAATACGAAGGCTTGGATGCACGCCGTTTGAGGCAATTCAACGAGGAAAACACCAAAAAGGACTTCATATTGCCTTTATTTCGGCATTTGGGCTGGGATGTGACCAATTCTGACGAGGTAGCTGCTGAAGAAAAGTCATCAAACGGGCGGGTTGACTATGCCTTCAAGATAGGAGGGGTGTCCAAGTTCTATCTTGAGGCTAAACCACTAAGGGAAGACCTGAATCAGAGACCTGATTGGGCAAAGCAAGTCATTACCTACGCCGAAAACAAGGGCGTTACTTGGGCAGTTCTTACTAATTTTAAGCAATTGATGGTATTTAACGCTGAATGGGATAAGCCTGCTCTGGAGCGTGCCCGCTTTTTGAACCTGACTTATCAGGAATATCTACCAGCTTTCCGTAAATTGTGGTGGCTATCAAGGGATTCGGTAGAAAAGGGGGTACTTGACGAGGAAGCACGCCAAGTCGGTGCTCTAAAGCCAAAACTGCCTGTAGAGAAAAGCCTCCTTGACCAGTTGCTTCGCTGGCGTGGGGAGTTGTTTAATCAGATTTATCAGCACAATAAAGACAGAGGCTTGGACTATCTCCAAGTAGATGAGCCGATTCAACAGTTTATTAACCGCCTTATCTTCATTCGCAGCACTGAAGACCGAGGAATTGAGGAAAACAGGCTTCGTGCCACTTTGCATCAGTGGCGAGATAGTGGGCGCAAAGGCGAGTTGGTGGAGAGGATGCGAGCTATATTCCACGAATTTGCCACGCTATACGATAGCGACCTCTTTCCCGTTTTAGATACTTGGGATTCAGTATTTGTAGAAAGCGATACTATAGAGAGAATAATTGAAGGTTCCTACGAGCGCCCCACCCGTCTTGCCGGCTACGACTTCGCTGCCATTGACCCCAAGGTCTTGGGTGCTATCTATGAGCAGTATTTGGGCTATGTAGCCCAGGAGGCAAAGAAGAGGGCAACTGAGCAGGCACGGCTACTTGGCTTTGAAGCACCCGCCTTCGAACTCGAAGCCAGGCGAATCAAACGTAAGCAGCAAGGCATCTATTACACCCCTGAATTCGTGGTGGATTATATCGTTAAAGAGACGGTGGGGCGTTTTATCAAAGAGCATAGCTATAATGATATATTTAACATTAAGATTTTAGACCCTGCCTGTGGTTCTGGTTCATTTCTCATTAGAGCCTATGACGAGCTTCTGCACTACCACGCCCGACAGCAAGGCAAGAGCCCAGCCGAGCTTGACCAGTTGGAACGCCGTCCTATTCTTCTTAGGAACATCTTTGGTGTGGATTTAGATAGGCAAGCGGTGGAGATAACGCGACTCAGCTTGTTGCTAAGCTGCGTAGCCAAGCGGGAAATCCTGCCCAGCCTCAAAGATAACATCCGCGAAGGCAACTCGCTTATCTCAGGCACAGAGGAGGAGCTACGACACTACTTCGGTGATGATTGGCAGGATAAAAAGCGTTTCAACTGGGGACAGGAATTTGAAGATATTATGGCTAATGGTGGCTTTGATGTGGTAATTGGTAATCCGCCGTATGTTGAATTCAAACGTTTACCCAGCGACATAAAGGCTGCTTTAGAAGCCAAATTCCAGAGTGCTCGTGGCAAATATGACATCTACATACCATTTCTGGAACAGGGGATAAGACTTCTAAAACCTGGGGGTTATCTTGGCTTCATATGCCCTACAATGTTTATGAAAAGAGACTACGGGAAGTCGCTTCGTTCTTTTCTCATAAACAACAGCACCCTACGTAGCTTCGTAGACTTCGCTGACAATCAAGTATTCGGTGAAGCAACCAACTATGTGGGAATCTTCATCTTCCAAAAAATCTCTAATATAACCAGTCCGTGCGTATGTAGAGTCTTTGAGCCGAATCTGAGTCTTCCCACCGAGGAAATAGGTAAAATCATGTTATCTGACGAAAGTCGTGACGAAGTAGAAGTCTTTCTGCTAAACATGACCCAACTTAACGAAAGTGCTTGGACGATAGCCCCGACAGATAGATTTGAATTTTGTAACGAACTCCACAAAAGAGTCTCTACCCCTCTCTCAGAGTTGTGTGACGCCATTTGGGAAGGCATCGCATCGGGTAAAGACCAAGTATTCTACCTAAATTTGGAGAAAGCCCATGTCTCTAAAATGGAGGAGTCTTTGCTCCATCCATTACTAAGAGGTAAGGATGTTTCCCGATGGAGCCCTTTAAATAACATACCTTTTCGAGTTTTATACCCTTACGATATAATTACGGGCGAGCCTATTTCTGAGGCTGATTTTAAGGTGAACTTCCCACATGCTTACGAATACTTAGTTGCCAATCGTGAACAATTAAAAGGAAGAAAGTATTTTGATACCACGACGAAGCTGTGGTATGAACTATGGTGCGAGCGTCAGCCGACACAATTCTTAGGGGTGAAAATCCTCACCCCAGAGATTTCTAAGCATAATAACTTCACTCTCGACTTCGGTGGTTGCTTTTTTAACACGAAAGTCTACGGATTAATTAAGCGAGATAGCGTGGCTGAAGATTATAAATACTTGCTTGGTATTCTCAATTCTGCTTTGCTTGAATACTATTACCAAACCTTTGCACCACCAAAAGCAGGAGGATTTTATGCTTACAAGACAACGTATTTACGTGATCTACCCATCCGCCGCATTGACTTTGATAACCCCAAAGATAAAAAGACGCATGATGATTTGGTGGCTTTAGTAGATAGAATGTTGGAGCTAAATAAACGCCTTGCCCCCATCCGCAATACACCCTCAAGCGAGCGTGATGAGCTACTTCGTGAAATCAAGCGTACCGATACTGAAATAGACCAGAAAGTCTATGAACTGTACGGGCTCACTGAACAGGAAAAGCAAATCATTGAAGCGTCTCTGGCGAAAACTGTTTTTTAATAACCTCCCCATCCCCCCTGTCAAGCCCTTCTAAAAAGTTACTAAACAACCCCATTAATACAAACTTGACATAAAGTTGGAAACAATTCCAAAGCTAATCAGATACGAATTGTTTCCCGAAATTTTTAGTTTCCTTTTGGCTCCTTTTTAACTCCTCTACTCCAATGTTATAATGAGTCAGTATGGACATTCTGGCTGAACTTAATCCAGCGCAGAGAGAAGCCGTGGAGGCGATTAGTGGTCCGGTGCTGATTTTAGCCGGCCCAGGCAGCGGCAAAACCAGGGTCATCACCCATCGCGTTGCCTATCTGATTAAGGTTTGTGGAGTTAGCCCCGGCCACATTATGGCGGTTACCTTTACCAATAAAGCGGCCAGGGAAATGGAGGCAAGACTTTATCATCTCGTCGGCGGTCAGGTAAAGGATTTAACCCTGGGCACCTTTCACGCTATTTGCGCTCGCATCCTGCGTCGGGATGGTAAGGGAATAGGCGTTGACCCCAGGTTTGTCATCTATGATGAAGAAGACCAAATAAGCTTACTCAAGCGTAGTATTGGGGAGGTAGGTCTTGACCCCAAGCAATATGCCCCTCGGGCTATAGCCTCAGCCATTAGAGCGGCTAAGGTTCGGGTGTTTACCCCCAAAGACTATGTTGAGCGTAGCCGTAGCTATTTTGATGAGGTGGTCAGCCGGGTCTATGAGCGCTATCACCAGCTATTAACCGAAAGTAACGCCCTGGACTTTGATGACCTGTTGATGAAAGCGGTGCAGCTATTTAGAAACAGCCCTGATATCTTATCCAGATACCAGAAGAGGTACCAGCATGTTCAGGTAGATGAGTTTCAGGATACTAACCTGGTTCAGTATGAACTAATAAAGCAACTGGGTGAAAAGTATCGCAACGTATGTGTTGTCGGTGACCCCGACCAGTCAATCTACTCCTGGCGGTCTGCCGACCTGCGCAATATCCTTAGCTTTGAGAAGGATTACCCCGACGCCAAATTGGTGCTGCTGGAGCAGAATTATCGCTCAACGAAAAAGATTCTGGAAACGGCATCCTATCTAATCTCAGCCAATCAGCAGCGTAAACCCAAGGAATTATGGACGGATAATGAACCGGGTGAACTAACTACGGTGGTTGAGACCTATACCGAGCAAGAGGAAGCCCAATTTGTGGTTAATGAGATAGAGCGACTGGTAAATCAGGGGGAGGCTGGCCTGGGCGGCTGTGCCGTGATGTATCGGACTAATGCCCAGTCAAGGGTCCTTGAGGAAGCTTTTGTTCGCTACGGGACACCCTATAAGCTGGTGGCTGGCACCCGCTTCTATGAGAGGCGAGAAATCAAGGATATTATTGCCTATCTCAGGCTTATCCAGAACCCTTATGACACGGTTAGCCTGCTGAGAATAATCAGTGTCCCCCAGCGTGGTATTGGTCAGCAGACTCTAGCCAAGCTATCTAGCTGGGCAAAGTCTATGGGTATATCTCAATATGAAGCACTACAGTCTATAAGTGAGCCCAAAGACGATAACCAGCCTCCATTTAAGCCTCATATCGCCCGGACATTGGTTAGCTTTATAGACCTGGTGGAGGAATTCATTGCCCGTAGTCGGGAACTTAACTTGGTTGATTTACTTGATTTGGTTGTCGAGCGCTCTGGTTATAAGGAATATATATTAGGTCAACCCGAGGGGAAGGAGCGCTGGGAAAATATCTTAGAGCTTCGCACCGTAGCCCAGCAATATCGCGATTTGAAACCCCCCGAAGGCTTATCCGCCTTTTTGGAGGGGGTAACCCTGGTATCTGATGTCGATGGGCTTGATGAGACGGTGGATGCGGTAACCCTGATTACCCTGCATCAGGCCAAGGGTCTGGAGTTCCCGGTGGTGTTTATCGTTGGTATGGAAGACGGAATCCTGCCCCATTTTAAGTCGTTGGATGCCCCTGAGCAGCTGGAGGAGGAGCGACGGCTGTGTTATGTCGGAATAACCAGGGCCAAGCAGAGGGTGTATCTGGTTCGTGCCTTCCGCCGCAGCCTGATGGGCTCAAGCACGGTAAATAAACCATCGCGCTTCTTAGAAGATATTCCCCCGCATCTGGTAACGAGTGGTGGTCTGTGGCAGGGGGAAGAGAGCCAAGTGGCTACCGCTATCTATTCCTGGGATAAGCCTTCAGCTCCCAGCCTGAATACTCAGGAATTGAAGGCTGGCGACCATGTCCACCACGCCCAGTTTGGTGATGGGATAGTGGTCAGCTGTCAACCGGTAAAGGATGATAGTGAGGTGGTGGTTGTTTTTGATGAGGTCGGGATAAAAAAGCTTTCACTGAGCTTCGCCAAGCTGGAGAAGGTAAAATAATTCCCTCAAAACCATTGACATTTTACACGAAACCGTGTATAATTGGGTAACATGCCAATTAAGGTTTTAGACCCTCAATTAGTAGCCCGGATTGCCGCTGGTGAGGTCGTGGAGAGACCGGCATCGGTGGTAAAGGAGCTGGTAGAGAATTCACTGGATGCTGGCTCCAGTCAGATTTCTATTGAGGTTAGGGGTGGTGGGGTGAGCCTGATAAGGGTAATGGATAACGGGTCGGGAATCCCATCGGGAGAAGTAGAGCTCGCCTTTGATAGGTATGCTACCAGCAAGATAGGCAATCTAGAGGATTTGGAGTCTATTTTGAGCCTTGGCTTTCGCGGTGAGGCATTGCCCAGTATCGCCGCTGTAGCTCAAGTAGACATTGTTACCCGTGCTGGCGGCGAGTCAGCAGGTACCTACCTCAGTTTGAGAGATGGAGCGGTTGTTAACCAAGAAAGTCAAGGGCGCTCCCAGGGGACTACGGTTACAGTTAAGAATCTCTTCCGCAAGGTGCCGGCAAGATTAAAATTTCTCAAATCGCTGGCTACCGAAAATAGCCACATGGCTAATGTAGTCAGCCGATACGCTCTTGCCTTCCCCGAGGTTAAGTTTGCCCTGCTCATTGATGGCCGGGCGACGCTAAGAACGCCGGGCAGTGGTCGGCTAATAGATAGCGTCATTGAGATTTATGGGTTAGAGGTAGCCCAGAATATGCTGGAGATTAAGGGTGAGGGATGGGAACGTGGGGCAGTCTTATCACCCCTGGTAACGGGTATGGTCGGCTCGCCGTCAATAGGCCGCTCCAACCGAGACTACCTCAGCCTCTTTGTCAATCGCCGCTGGACCAACAGCCGTTTGTTAGCCTGGGCGGTGGAGGAGGCTTACCACGGGCTTTTGATGCAGGGAAAACATCCCGTGGCTATCATTAACATTTCGCTGTCGCCTGGGGAGGTGGATGTTAATATCCACCCGACTAAAACCGAAGTGAAATTTCACCATGAACACGCCGTTTTCAGTGCTGTCCAGAAGGCGGTCCGGCAGGCTTTAATCAAACTAATGCCGGTGCCTAAAATTGAGGAGGTAGCTACTGCCTATGGGGCGCCTTCAGTGCCAGGACAGGGATTACCGGTATCAGCCGAAACTGATAGCCGCCTTATCCCTTCGGCGCCAGTAGCTGCCCCGACCCCGGCGGTAACTCTACCGGCGCTACGGATATTAGGTCAGCTTGCCAGTAGCTATATTATCGCCGAGGGACCTGATGGGTTGTACCTTATCGACCAGCATGCTGCCCACGAGCGTATCCTTTTTGAAAAGATTAAAGACCAGAGGTTACGGCAAGCAGTGGAGGTTCAGGGGCTACTTGAACCGGTAACATTTGAGGTTAGTCCCCAACAGGAGGCAGTCCTCAAATCTCAGTGTGACAACCTGGCCGAATTTGGTTTCTCTATTGAGCCTTTTGGGGAAAGAACATTTCTCGTCCGGGCGGTGCCAGCTTTGCTGTCGGGTAAGGACTGGGCAGGAATGGTACGGGAATTACTAGATTCGGGAGGGGATAAAGGTGATTGGCGGGAAAAGATAGCTATATCCATGGCTTGCCACAGTGCGGTAAAAGCGGGGCAGGTATTAACCGATGACGAAATGCGTGAACTGGTGCGGCAACTGGAGCAAATAGCTATTCCTCACACCTGCCCCCATGGTAGACCGACCATGATTCATCTCAGCTTAGGGCAACTGAGGAAGGAGTTTGGCCGAAGCTAATTGTTCTTGCAACGGGTAGTTAGGGGCAAGCACCCACTCACTTGGTGGCCAGATTGATAACCAAGTCTTGCCGATTATATCCTTACGTTTCGCTGTCCAGTTGTTGTGAGAATCGTTGCTATTATTGCGGTTATCCCCAAGCACAAAGTAATTATTGTCCGGGATTTTTGTCTGAGGTAGGGTATAGCTGGGGGGGTCTTCAATATATGGTTCATATAGTTTTGAACCATTAACGTATACTGCTTCCCCCTTTATCTCGACGGTGTCGCCGGGTAGAGCAATGATGCGCTTGATGTAGTCAGTTCGCTGGTTATTAGGCGGGTGAAACACAATTATATCACCCCGTGCCGGCTCACGGAAATGATAAACGGCTTTGTTAATTAATAGTCGTTGCCCTTCCTCAAAACTGGGCTCCATACTGGAGCCGACGACAACAAAGCTCTGGATTGCAGTTCGTGAGACGATGAAGACTGATATAGCCACTATGATAACAATCAAAACTTCACGGAGAAAGGCTCTCATTTATTGGGTATTTCCTCCTAGGCCAAAGGGGAGCTGCCTCGGTAGATACGGACGCACCTCTTAGAAGGCGTCCTATAACTTATTTACATTTACATCCCTGGCATCTCCATAATCTCGACGCCGGCTGGCAGTTCAAACGTACTGTCGGGAACCCCTCCAATTTGGATGTTGGTGAGCTTCATTACAGCAGTCCCCTCGGCGGTGGTGATTTCCGTTCTGATGGGAAGTCCGTGCTCGAGCCAAACCCATATTTTTATCTGTTCTCTGGCTTTACTATAGCTTGCCACCAGGCATTCCTTACCATCTATGACCTCGGTACCTAGAATCTCGGGCTGGTATTCCATCATCTCTTCAATTTGCCCTTGCGGAGGTTCTCCTACTGCTTCCTCGGCGCTACTATAGTCCATCCTAAACGCTATATTTTCGGCTGGCATATACACAATAGCCTCATGTGCTGCCAGGTCCAGCAGAAAGACCACGTCTTGGCCTTCAAAACTTCCTTCCCACCTTGTCTTGTCTCCCTTCCACCAGGTTTTGGCAGTAATGGTCTCTTCTTGCGGTATAGTTACTTCTATCTCGTAGCTGTAGGAGGATATTCCTTTTGCCTTATCTAAGACCCCGGATAGGGATGGAGCTTCTTCTCCTGGAGCTTGTTCCCCCGGAGTTTCCGGAGGAATAATCTCTTCCCCAGGTCCTTCTTCCCCAGCCGGTTCCTGTGGCGGAGGAGCAGTAGGTGCTTTCGGGGCACAACCTGTTCCCACTGAAACCAGAATTCCCACCACTAGAAGTATTGCTACAACTCTTATCAGCTTTCTCATCATTGAAACCTCCTTCCTTTGTCTCCACTCTCGGCGCTCACCTCTGCCCTTGGCTGAAGTATAACAGCATAGTCACCTCTATTTCAACTATCTGAACTAGACCATGTGCTGACCAATGTTGCACTTTTTTTGAAGGAGGTGCTAGAATGAGAGCGTATGGACTATATGGAGCAGGCACTGTCTCTGGCTAGATTAGCTTTGGGGCAGGTCAGTCCTAACCCGGCGGTCGGGGCAGTAATAGTTAACAATGACGAGGTGGTGGGGCAGGGCTATACCCAACCACCGGGTTACCCTCATGCCGAGATAGTAGCCCTGAACCAGGCCGGTGAGCGAGCCCGAGGCGGGGTGATGTATGTTACCCTGGAACCGTGCTGCCATCGTGGTCGGACGCCGCCGTGTACCCAGGCAATCATTACTGCTGGCATCACTGAGGTTCATTTGGCTATGCTCGACCCTAACCCTCTAGTTTCGGGGCGAGGCCAGGAGGAGCTGGAGGGAGAAGGCATCAGGACACACGTAGGTGAGCATGAGGCAGAGGCTAAACAGATTAATGAGGCTTATACTAAATTCATTACTACTGGTATGCCCTTCGTTACCGTAAAATTTGCTATAAGCATGGATGGGAAGATTGCCACTAAGAGTGGCGATTCTAAGTGGATTAGCGGCGAGGCAGCCAGGAAGCAGGTCCATAATCTGCGTCATACCACTGATTGTATCATGGCCGGGGTAAATACTGTTCTGGTTGATGACCCTCACCTTACCGCCAGGAGTTGTGGTGGCAGGGGGGGAACGGCCAGGGCGCAACCGCTTCGTGTAATCGTGGATAGTAAAGGGCGTACGCCGTTAACTGCCCGGGTATTTAGTCAACCAGGTAAGACGCTATTGGCACTGGGCAGAGTCGTCAAACCAGAAGAGAAAATAGCTTTTGCTCAGGCTGGTGCTGAGTTATTGGAATTGCCCTCAGCCGAAGGACGGGTCGACCTGGAGAAGTTACTAGAGGTATTAGGGCAACAGGAAATTACCAGTGTTTTAGTTGAGGGGGGTGGGATTCTACTCGGTTCTCTGTTTGACGGTGGGCTGGTAGATAAGGTTATCGCTTTTATTGCCCCAATTATTATTGGTGGTAAGGAGGCAAAGACGGCGGCTAGTGGTAAAGGGGTGGATAAAGTGGTAGACTCACTT
>Ga0307431_1000911_pt1 | contig 18032 bp, 13 predicted proteins | sample SalMarWE160170MG_FD_202155 | JGI IMG/M metagenome (GOLD analysis project Ga0307431, IMG submission 202155) | Salt marsh sediment microbial communities from the Plum Island Ecosystem LTER, Massachusetts, United States - WE1603-170 | ecosystem: Environmental > Aquatic > Marine > Intertidal zone >...
AATAATCCTCATCCATTGGATGTCGCTCTTCATCATCCTCCCGATACGATCGCCCCATTTCAAGGAAGCGCTCTTCCTGATCCATAGGGTCATTCAATTCTGTGAAAGCATTGCAGAGTTCCATCCCGCCCACAAAACCTTCAAAACGCTCAACAATAGCTGGGTTTTCCGGTTTGCTCTTCGCGAGTGGCGAGATATCAAGCGGATAATCATAAAGCAGGGTTGGCTGAATGCAGTTCGGTTCCAGGAAATCGCCGATCAAGCCATCAATCAGTTTCCCACGTGTTGCATCTTTTTTCGGAGTCAGTTCTTTTGCTCTCATCGCCTCAGCGAGGGATTCGGCTGTTTTGTGGTCTTCAATATTGATCCCTGTCGCATCCAGAATCGCTTGCTGAAGTTCGATTCTCTTCCAGGGCGGGGAAAGATCAATCTCCTGGTCATCAAAGACAATTTTTGTTGTTCCCAACACCTGCTCCGCTCCAAAGGCGACCATCTGTTCCGTCATATCCATCACGTCGTAATAATCGGCGTAAGCCCAATAAAATTCCAGTTGTGTGAACTCAGGATTATGTTTATAAGAAACGCCTTCGTTGCGAAAGTCTCGTCCAATCTCATAAACCCGCTCTAAACCGCCGACTAGTAAACGTTTGAGATAGAGCTCAAAAGATATCCGTAAATAGAGATCCTGATGGAGCTGGTTGTGATATGTGACAAAAGGTTTCGCTGCCGCACCACCGTAAATCGGTTGAAGGATAGGTGTCTCAACCTCAATAAAATCATGGTCGTCTAAGAATTGCCGTAAGGCTTTAACTGTCGCCGCGCGGGTTTTGAAGAGTTCCCGAACATCCGGGTTGACAGCCAAATCAACATAACGCTGGCGGTAGCGAGTTTCCGGATCACTGAGAGTCGCATGCCTGACGACTTCCCCGTCCACAACTTCATCTTTTGCTGCGGGTAGAGGTCGCAAAGCTTTTGCCAGCATTTTAAAGTCTCTCACATAGAGCGTCACCTCACCCCGTCGGGTACGGAACATATAACCTTTGGCTTGTATAAAATCACCGAGGTCATAGTACTCCTCGAGTTCAGTCATTTTCTCTTCCCCAAGATCGTTGATCCGGAAGAAGAGTTGCACCCGCCCATCGCGGTCATCAATATGGGCAAAAGCAATCTTTCCCATCGTGCGCAGCGCGCGGATTCGCCCGGCTAGAGTGACATCAATGGGAGTTTCATCACCTTCGGTTTCAGCCTTTTCAAAAGCCTCAATGGCTTCCCGGCTGGTATGTGTTTGTTCCCCACGAAGCGGGAAAGGGTTAATACCTTCAGCTTCCATGGCGCGCATTTTTTCCAAGCGCGTTTGTTCCAGCTCCGAAAATGATTCTTCAAGCATAAGACCTTCCTAAATTTTACAAAATAAAAACCCCGACCAGTCGAGCCGGGCGGGGCAAAATAGTTGATTTTTATTACTCATCCAACTTTTAAAACCTCAATTTCAAAAGCGCCGCCTGGGGCTTCGACCTTAACTTTATCACCAGCCTTATGATTAAGCAACGCTTTTCCAAGAGGGGATTCGTTTGAGATACGTCCCAAGCGGGGGTCTGCTTCCGCAGGCCCGACGATCACATATTCCTCAGGATCAAGGGAATCTTCTTTGACTTTCACCTTCGATCCAACCTGAATTGTGTCACCGTTGGTATTTTCCTCAATCAAACGGGCATTTGCGAGGAGAATTTCGAGTTCTTTGATGCGTCCCTCAACAAACGACTGTTCATTCTTAGCCGCTTCCAATTCGGCATTTTCAATGAGTTCCCCATCCTCCATGGCATCGCGCAAACGATCAGCGACCTCTGCGCGTTTTTCTGTACGTAGATATTCCAGCTCTTTTTGAAGCCGATCAAATCCTTCCTGTGTTAAGTATGAACTGGGCATTGCTTTGTCCTTCCATTCTTGTCTTGCTGTGCTTTGTGTTTAGTGGGGTGAATTCCCCTTGATAATTAAACAAAAAATTCGCTATTTTCAAGATTCTAAAACGAACCGGACTCTGGAAAACAGTGATTGTCTTTAGTTGGTTGATATCTTATCACATTTCAAGTGCAAACGCAAGTCATGTTTTTACATGTTGCTAACACAACGTTAATCAGCGATAAACCACAGTACAGAATTGAAAATGGCGATCTCACATTAATAAGAATCAGCCCATTGTTGATATTAAAAAATACCTGCTCGTTGATCGCTCACTCTCGACTATAATTTATATCATGATCGCATTGTTGAAATTTCTTCAAAGAAAACTCTGGCCGGAGTTGAATAACAAACCGACTCCCACGCGCTATTTAATGATGAGCAGTATCGTGAGCACACTCTATAGTGTGCCATTAATATTGCTCGGCTTGCTCTGGTTGATCTACAATACCCAATGGGAACAATTCACGCTTAACTGGTATGGTATGACCGCTGTCATGATAGCGCTGATCATCTTCAGTAATTTGCGCTTTTATATGACGCATGCCCTCCCCAGCAGGCATAGGGTTGGATCCGATGCGGATTTCGCAGGCATGATCCTTTGGGCTGGCATTTTGATATTTGGACAGGTTGTCATCTGGTTGTACTTGCTTTGGATTGTTTTTGAGTTCTGCCTGGTATGGAGCCGCTCTAATAACCAAACAATGCGCTGGGAAGCTCTTCGTTCCACCAGTCTTAACCTATCCTCCTTATTGATATCTTCATTAGTGTCACTGACACTCTACCGAAACCTGAACGGGCAGATCCCGATTATCGGCTTGACACCGCAAGCGCTCTTTCCAGCAATGCTTGCTGTTTTGTGTTATGCTCTGGTTTACTACGTGATATGGTTGCCTTTCGTTCTCTATGTGATATGGGTCCAGGTCAGTAAATTCAATCTCAAAAATCCCATCGGTATATTCTGGTTCACAGCGGGCACGATGGAATTACCCTTCATCTCGTTGCCTTTTGGTGTGCTGGCAAGCGGATTATACATCGAACATGGGGCAGTCATCCTCTTCATTTACTTCATTGGTTTGTTTTCAATTGCTTTATTAGCCAATCAACTCAGTAAGTCTGCAGCGAAAAGCGGACGCCAGGCTGAACAGTTAATGGGTCTCGAGAAACTGGGTAGGGACATCCTGGCCGCCCCTACAGATGCACGTAACCTTCCAAGTTTGCTGCGGGAACACATCCCGGATATGTTCCCTTGCCGAAGGGTGGTTGTCTGGTTAGCGCCTGAAACCTACCTCTTAAAATATCCTGACGGCAAGGACGATTTCTCGCCTGCAATTTGGGAATGGCTAATCAACAATATAAGACCCATGGGTTTCTTAAAGGATAGCCATCTGTCCTGGGAGAACGCTCCGGAGGGCCACCTGGCATTACTCACCGCGCCCATTCTGGATCCAATGTCAGGGGAGCCCATTGGAGGGTTGTTCATTGAACTGCTATCCATGCCCCAAAAATGGAACAAAACGATGATCCAGGAGCACTATCCTGCCCTGCAAAACCTGGCCGCTCAGATTGCGACTGCATTGAAGCAGGCTGAAACTTATCAGGAGACATTAGCGCATCAACGGGTTACCCAGGAATTGAAATTGGCTGGGGAAATTCAATCGGGTTTCCTACCGGAACAAATCCCCACGCTCCCCGGTTGGGATATTGACGCCAGCCTCAAACCTGCCCGCCAGACCTCCGGTGATTTCTATGATTTCTTCGAATTAAGCGATGGTAGATTGGGGATCCTCATCGCTGATGTGGCAGATAAAGGCTTGGGTGCATCCCTGTATATGGCGCTTGGCCGCACCCTGCTCCTAACCTACGCCAATGAATATCCGCAAAATCCTGCAGCCGTTCTGCAGGCTACCAACCAACGCATGCTGAGTGATGCCAGGGCGCGGATGTTCATCACAACCTTCTACGGCGTGTTGGAGCCGCACCTTGGTCGTTTGATTTATTGTAATGCTGGACACCACCCGCCTCTTTTATTTACCAATCAAAAACAAAGCAATCTCCATAAACTGGCTCCCACTGGCATGGCATTAGGAATCGACGCCAATGCCTCCTGGGTGGCTGTTTCACAACGCATTGAAGTGGAAGACACACTGCTGCTATATACGGATGGCGTCGTTGAGGCAAATAATTCGAGGGGGGAATTCTACGGTGTAGAACGACTGCTTGAAACCGCCGAACAGGTCGCCAATCAGCCCAGCCACTGGATAATTCGAGCTATTCAGGAAAATGTGCTCGATTTTCAGGAAGGTACACCTCAATCCGATGATATAACTCTAGTTTGTATTCGCCACAGAGAGTAATTGAGCTTAAACTTGAGAATATAGTAATTATCAACAAAACATCCGGATTCTACGAAAAAATTTTTTCATCATTATCCCCATGACAGATATCAATATATAAATTCCCCTTGAAATTCTCTTTTGGCATAAATGTTGCAATCCATTCTATCGAAAAACAATGAATGAGAGACCCTTCCAAATCGCGACTAGCGATAATTTTAACAAGGGAGTTTGATATGAGTAAAACATTGAAATTCGGGATCATTATACTGATTGTTCTTTACCTTCTGCTTCTCGCTGTTACGCTCGTTGACTTGCCTGCTTATGCCCAGCAACTTGGCATAATTTCAAGTGATAGTGCAACACCTCAACCAGAAGTGGGGCATTCTGACTTGGGTGCAGCTGTTGCTGACGCGCTGGAAAACGCACCAGATGACTGGAAAGAGCATCTCTACCAAATTGACCATATTGAGGTGCAAGATGATGGCCAAATAGCCGTTATCTGGCTGGCTGCAACAGATCCAGAGACAGGTGACTTCCTGGGCCGTGAACCGGAACTGGCTATTGCCGAACTTGGTGCGGATGACAATTGGAAGGTCTTACTGGATGGGGAAGAGAAATTTGACGAAACCCTTGCTAAATTTCAATATGTTGAAAAAAGTGTGCAGGGAGATATAGGAGTAGATGCGCAACCCAAGAGCGGTACTGTATATGGCGGCTATTACCTTCCCTGGGCGAAAGGCCTGACAAAACGATTGACATGGTCGGTGTCGCACACCTCATGTACACCTACATACTACTGCACACATGCCTTCGATTTCGCTGACGGCACCATGTTCCCATTAGTAGCTGCTAAAGGCGGCACAGTGTATCATTGGAAGGATACCTGTGCTAACGGCGATTCATCCTGCACTAACAGCATCACCCTCCAGGATCGTTCAACCACACCATGGACGTATCAAATTTACATGCATATCGCTCAAGGGAGCATTCCCGCCAATCTGAAAAAGGTGGGAACGCCAGTCATGCAGGGGCAATACATCGCCGATGTGGATGATACCGGATACAGCACCGGGCACCACGTACATTTAATGGTCGTGTCCGAAAACACAAAGTATTTATCTTACAATGGTTATATCTTTGGTATGGCTGAGGATATCACCTTTCGCGATGTGACGATCAATTGGGACGCAGCGACCAAAGGCGGACGCCCCCGCCTTGCCTATGAGGCGGAAAGTTACGGCGGACAGGGACAAACCTATTACACCTCGGGGAATGCCCCCGCCAATCCACCCACCGGTGGGTTGAGCGCACCTGCGGCAAAAACTTTAATCACTAATTCCGAAATGACAATTAAGGGTTGGGCAAAGGATGATGTCGCCATCACCAAAATTGAGCTGCTTGCTAACCATGACGGGGAGTGGGTGTCGATCGGTGAACGAGCAGGTGCGACATCTTTCACCACAACAGTGAACCTATGCGAAGCCGACATCCCCACTGGGCCATTTAACCTCGCCATAAGAGTTTGGGATTATGAAGGAAACCCATCTTCAATCCTCTCCTCTCGGACATTGTTCAAAGGCAGCAATTGCAATACGAGCGGAACAGGACCTACTGTTAACCTCATTCCGCAATGGGGAGAGAAACTGATATTGAACAGCGGTTTGTTTAGCGCTTCTGTCAGCGAAGGCAGCACAGGAAGCGACATCGCTTCCGTTGAGTTCTGGTTCCTCGGATCAAATTGGAGTAAGAGTGATTGGGTGAACCTTGGAACGGATACCAATGGCTCTAACGGCTGGCAGGCGGCTATCAATACAGCCTCGCTGGCTGAGGGCTCTTCTTATACCGTTGTCGCTATTGCCACGGATAATAACGGCAATCAGGGGATCGGCGCAGATTTCGATGCAATTGTGGATAAGAGCGCACCGAGTTTAGAGATAAATTCTCTAAGGTCCCCAGTTGAAGAAGAAACAGTCTCATTGAGTTGGTCCGCCAGTGATGTCCTTACCGATATTGATCATTATGTTTTATCAGTGAAAATCAATTACGGTGGATTCCAAATCCTTGACGACAACCTGCCAAAGACAACAACATCCTATCAATATACTGTGGCTGAAAACCAATTATTGGTATTTCAACTGATTGCTTATGATAAGGCTGGAAACGATAGAACAGTGAAAAGCGTCATGTACACCAAGGGATATGAATTTCCAAATTCCTATTCGTTCCCGATTTTCAACAACAATAACTAAAAATAAAACGTCAAAAATCAAATATATAATGCTTGGTATAATGTTGGTAACGAGGTGACTTCATGAAAACAGCATTGATTACAGGCATTACGGGACAGGATGGCTCTTATCTGGCAGAATTTCTGTTGGAGAAGGGCTATCGTGTTGTACTTTAATTTAATTGTTCGTTATGTGTGATTTATGACAGAGGACCATCCCCTTAGCGATCGAGAAATTGAAGTCTTGCAGTATGTCGCTGCAGGGCTGACCAATCGCGAGATTGCTCAGAAACTCACCATCAGCCACAATACGGTTAAAGTCCACCTCAGCAATATCTTCGAAAAGATAGGTGTTGCATCACGGACCGAAGCCACTGTTTACGCCATCGAACATAGGATTGTGGACGTCCCTGGCGGTGAGAATGGAACGTCTGGTCAGCAAACTGGGTTGCTGTCCCTTTTCCGCCAGGTCAAGTGGTATTGGCTAGCCATTGGTGCACTCTTGCTTGTTTTCCTGATCGCCATCCTTACCCGCGCCCTTTTCCCCGCGCCCACCCCACCTCAGACAGCCACAGCCGACGTCGCAGAACGCTGGAAGGAACTGGCGCCTATGCCGGAGGCACGGCAAGGCATGGCGGCGGTGGCATTTGATGGGAATATCTACACCCTGGCGGGCGAAGGGCCGGAGGGCGTGAGCGGAAGCGTCTTCCGCTATCTACCGGACGAGGACCGCTGGGAGACCCTCAGCGAGAAGCCCACACCGGTAACGGATGTGGAGGGCGTGGTGATCGGCGAGAAGATTTACGTCCCGGGCGGAGAAACAGCCGATGGCAAACCTACGGACATCCTGGAGATATATGACCCCCGGCAGGATACCTGGGAGATCGGCGCGCCCCTGCCGAAGGCCCTTAGCGCCTATGCCCTGGCGGATTTTGAGGGGAAGATGTATCTGTTCGGCGGCTGGGATGGGGAGGGGGCGGTAAATACGGTTTGGATTTATGAGCCGGAAAACCACAAGTGGAGATTAGGTGAAAATTCTCCCAATGAGCACTTTAATTCTGATGCAATGACTTTGGGAAATAAAATATTCCTTTCTTTTATAATTTCCAATATGAACAGAACACTTCGAGACGTACTTAGTTTTTCACCCTCCGGAAACCGTTTGGGAGACTCATGGGACCATGAAACTAACTTTGAAACAATCAATCAAGATTTTAAATTTATATCAGTAGCCAATAATATATTCATTATCACAAATGAGATTCGAAATAAAAAAAACTATTTGACGCCTATAGTTTATAATTCTACAAATGATTCTTGGGTTTGGTTAGAATCAATAAGTATAGACATTTGCAATCCTAATTTAGTATCTATAAATAATAAAATTCACATAATTGGGATTTTAGATGACACAAATAACTTAAAGCCAATTCATTATTCGTTTCAAGCTATTTATTCTATATCAATTCCGATATTACCCTAGTAAAAACTTACTTATATGAAGAGTTTATTGATATTGCAGAAAAGGATCTTCGGTTATTTCACCGTTATTTGCATTGACATTGCATATTGGTTCAAAAGGATCACTACGGGCAATATAAATACTCCAAATAGGTTCATCATTTATACTAATCAATCTATAATCAATTTGTGAATTACTTTCATTAATTTCATTTAAATTGACAATATTCAAGTCAACGCATTTTTGAAATGCGACATCACTATCAATTAGATTTGAAATTTCTAAAGGTGTTTGGATATAAGGTAGATTTTCATCTGCCATAGGCTGAGCTTGAAAAGAGCCAATGATTTTTCCATCTGAAACAGCGACATATAATTCTCTGGCATTTGACGTGGTACCAAATACAAAAAACCAATATGGGCCAAAATTCACAATTGGAATATTTATTGAAACAATGGTAGTGGGTGAAATTTCAAGAAGAATTGCTTCTAAATTCCACTCCTTAGCAACTGTCTTCGCTAATTCATAAGCGGTAAATGCTGTTTCCTTTCTCTGGTCAATTACCTCGTCAATTTGATAATAATATCTCGTGGATTCAGTAATATTGTTAGGCAATTCCCGAGATTTACAACTGGGAATAATAATCAAAAGAAAAAAAAATACAATTATTAGTTGTTTGTTTTGCTTCAATTCAACTCCCTAATAGATAAGAGAGACAGAATTAATCTATATTAATAGGCGAGCAAGTATAAGCCTCAAGATAATCACCTGGTGCAGACGGATATGCTATCTCATTATTCAACTGAACAACAGAAATGATTGGCTCACCTGAACTACTAATCATTGCTGATACAGCACTTCCATCGGGCAATTTACTGCCTGCGTTCGATAATTCAATTATATTTATTGTGCCGTTTGGTGGAATACTCGTAAAAGTACGATCATAAGCGCCATTGCCAATTGAATAATGAATAGTAATATTGGTTGGTTTTGAGCCTACATTTTGCACAGTTTCAGCACTAAACCAATTAAAGTAATTTTTATAAACTAGAGGACAATTCAGACTAGTTGCTGAACTAATCGATGTATTGTAAGAAGCTAATAATCCTTTTTCTTTATCTTCGACGTTTACTAGTGCCACGATTGGAACGCCATTCGTGGATTCAACTTTAGCAGAAAAATACCCTTTAGAATTGCCTTTGGGTAAACTGCTATCGTTTGGTTGATAGTACTCTTTTGATTGATTTGGTCCTAATGTCGTAGTCTTGACAATTCCATTTGAGTAAGTGATTCTAATTATTGCATTCTGAGAAGAATCAATGTTTTGAACTGTTAAAGCGCTAACAAAATTATAATAATAGTTATAAAGAGCGGGGGCATACAATACATTGGTTGAACCTTGTGAAAAACTATTATAATTGCTAAACAGCCCGGCCACTCTGGAACTCCATATATCTGTAATACCGACTAATGGTTGATCTGATGAGACATAAGCGGAGAGAAGACCGTTAACTTTTCCTTCAGGAACACCTGGTAAATCATGTAAGTAAAACACACGAGTAGCATTTGCCGGTATTGTTTCGGTTACACTTTCAACAAATGAACCGGTAAATTGATTATAAAAATTGATTGAGATGTTAGCGATATCAGTTTGTGATGTATTCTGTAAAACAATCTCTGAATTGAAAGTATAGTAAGATTTATAGAGACCCGGGAAGTAGAGATCAAGGCTTGCATCATCCTGCGAAAATCCTGTATAAGCTCCTGCCGTTCTCGGGCTTTTAGAGGTTTGGGATGCGACCGTTGTTATTGGCTGACTACTTGAAACAACCATAGAGAATTGGCCATTAGGAATTGCAGTAAAATCAGATGCATAAAGATAGAGAGTTTCACCTGCCCCAATCTCTGGTGAAATTGTATGCGAATCAATTTCATTTCCTGATGAATCATAGAATGTTAATGTTACGACAGCAGATTCGGATCCATTATTGAAGATAGTTAAAGTTGATTCCCAAGAACCTGGAGCACTAGTCGCCGTACTCTGTGCTTTAACAGAAATCGGGATAGAAATAATTAATACTAATAACATTATAATTATCAATTGCATAATTTTCTTCATAAGATCCTCCAATATATAATCTTTTTGTTTAAGAATAAGAAATATCTCAAAAATAATCAATAATCATTTTGGATTATTTGATTATCCTATGCTTAATTTTCATTATCATTAATATTGAAAAATAGTTTACCGATGCCCATAAAACACCAAATATTGTTAATGACAATCGTACTATTCCAGCTATGATAAGGGCAATAGATGAAGAAAAATAATCATTAAGTAATAATACGAGAGTGAATTCTCTTAATATTCCTAATCCCCCTAACAGATAAGAACCTATCATAGATGTTACATTAGATAATATCCATATATTCATAATTATTTTAAAACCAAAAGATGAAGTTGCTAGACTCATGCTATGGAGAATAAATCTAAAAAACAGTCCACCAAATAACCAAATGAAAAACTCAAAAATAATCAATACGACTTGACGGAAAATTTTTTTAATATTTTCTTTGTTCTTTCCATAAGTATTCTTAATGTTAGTTTCCTGTGAAAATATTAATAAAAAAAATAATGGTAATAAACCAAGAATTCCAAAATAGGTAATAGGTTTCTTAATTTGAATGTTAATAATTGATAATATACTTATGCCAGAAAATAACTGATATAAAAATTCTGACAAAGTTATTTTGAATGATTCTTTCGTATTAATTCCAAATTTATTCATTTGTGCAATTCTTGAAATGTAGAAAAATACAGGAGTGGGAATAAACTTTGAAAAGTATGTTGACGAGAATATCTTCAGCGAGTGAATAACACTAATATTGTGGTTAAAGCTATCAAGAAGAATGCACCATACTTCAAAAAAAATATAATAATTTACTCCATAAATCACGCACCCATACATAAGGTATTTAACTTTTATATCAGTTAAGATTCCGAGTATTAATCTTGCATCATCTTTCAAGTAAACAAATAAGAAAATGATAAAGGTAATGCTAAATCCAATATTAATAATTTTCGATACCTTTATATTTTTATCTTTCCAAATAATTAATTGCTCAGTCTTTGAGGTTATCCAAGAAATAATATCTTGAAGATTGTTTTTTAATTTTTGCATTTTTTAGCAATTAATGTTATAGGTGTTGAAAATTGAAGGATATCGAAAATGAAAAAGACAGGAAAAAGCAATAACCTTACCGGAAAAGAATTCAATAAATTAAATAGACGTTGAACAAATTTTCTCGATAAGCGTGTTTTTCCTAGTAACCAAAATTTGAAACTAGTCATTGTCATTGAATGACTTCCATACAAACATGTTGATTTAATTAATTCGAATCCAGATTTATTTAATATATCAATCATATTTGTTCGTGAAAAGAAAAACAAATGTCTGGGCAGTTCAAATCCCACCCAATACTTTCCAAATAATTTATGATCAATACTATTTAAAATAGGCAAGGTAATAATAATTATGCCATCATCATTCAACAGATCATATGCTTTTCTTAAGGCAATCAATGGGTTTTCTAAGTGTTCAAAAACATGCCAAAATGTGATTACATCAAATTTCTGTCCATAGAAGTTTGTGTTTGAAAGAAAACTATTATAAACTGTAATACCAAGACGATCTCTAACAATATTAGCAGCTTTAGGAATAGGTTCTAACCCAAATACTTGCCAATCCGTTTTTTTTTGCATGTATTGTAGAAAATCACCGGTGGCACATCCAACATCTAGTAATTTTCCATCTTTTTTATTGGAAGAAATTAATTTAAATCGTTTATTAAATCCATAATTACTCATTATACTTTTCAGAAATGGTTTCTCAGAACACGCCAAATATTGATCATATTCTTCTGTATATATATTTTTTAGTATTGTCTGATGCGTAGGCCTTGGATTTAGATAAAGAAGTCCACATTTTCTACATCGGACAACTGAAAATTCTCCTTTGACAAAGGTGTTTAAATCTTCCCGTTTAAAAAGTGTCTCATATTTCTCAGATCCACAAAAAACACATGAGATTTTTTCAAAATCAAGATCATTGTTTTTAATGGATTTGATTCTTTTTTTGGGCACACCGAACTCCTTTCAGAAAAGGTATGATTCTGTTTATGTTAAGTTTTATTAATTCTCTAATTATGAACCAAATAATGTATACATTGAGTTCAAATTGGTTCCGGTGTTTTTTATAAAAACGTACTGTACTCATTCCAAAATACTGCCACCAAATTTCTTTTTGCTTACTTTTCTGTGTACTAATTGAGACTTTATGATAAACTACCGCATCTGGATAATAAAATATCTTAAAACCTGCCTTCCTGGCTCTTATAGAATAATCCCAATCATCGTTATAGAAAAAATAACCAATGTCATAATAACCTATTGCGTGTATGAGTTCCTTAGTAATTAAATAACAAGAGCTAATAGCATATTCTAATTTTTTCGTCTTATTAAATTGTTTTTTATATGTAACATTCCACCCCAACATTTTAACACTTGGTGGAAAATTCCTCCATTTCCCACCTACACCCGCCAAGTATTCATGGTTATGATAATTTAAAGTCCTAGGAACAACAATACCAACATTTTTGTTACTTAATGCGAATTTTGTCAATTTATCTATTGTACCCTCTAAAAAAACAATGTCATTATTGGTCACAACAATATAATCTGCATTTTCCCCGACCGCATATTCAATCCCGGCATTATAACCACCACTGATTCCCACATTTTCTGTTAATTCAAGAAATAATAGATCAGGATAATCAGCTTGTAATTTCTTTAGTGAATTATCCGTGGAAGCATTATCTACAACAAGAATTGAAAATTTTGGCTGCTTAACTCTTATTAAAGATTCTATACACTCTTTAGTATCAGAGTAATTATTCCATGTAAGCACAATTATAAAGATATTTATCATATTAATTAAGTTGATTCATGAATTTATAAACATCTATAACTTCATCTGGTGTCCCAATATCAAAATATCGACCATTTTCGATTATGTGGCAATTCAAATTAAGATGCGACAAGATAGCAGAGTTAATAATCTCAGCAAAATCACCTTGATTTTTATGAATGACTTCATTATGCAAGAACTCTGTAAATCGTGGGGACCAAATAATAGCACCCCACATATAATTTAAGTTTGTTTTCTGGGGTTTATCAATAATTTTCAGTACTTTATTTCCATTATCTAGACTCACCATACCATATTTCTCTGGCGAATTGGTTGGGAATAAAATTAATTGCACATCAGTATTCTCGGGTGTAGATTCCTTTGCTACAGAAAATACATTATTAGGAACCATGATAGTATCAGGCATGCTAAAAAAAACATATTTTTCTTTAGCTAAATGATAAGCTGAATCAAGAGCATGTGCTAAGCCAGGCGATTTAGCTTCAGACGCACTTTCCCAAGGTTCTTGTACTACGTAGTTAATATTACACTCGAATTTTGAGCCATTTCCAAAAAAACTTATCAACTCATCTTTTGTCTCGTTTATAACAAAAGTAATTTGATTTACATCTGCCTTTTTTAGATAATCAAGAGAAAATTGTGAGACAGGTTTGTATTGATTATTGATTATGATAGGAAACAATTCCTTTGGAAAAGGAACACCTAATCTTGTGCCTTTACCAGCTGCTGGCAATAGGCCAATACATGATTCTGATTTTGCACTAGCTATGGACATAGTAATTTACCTTGAAAAATTAAATTAGAAAAAATCAATACAATTATAAAGTAAGTTATATCAATCATCCAAAATCAAAAGAAAAGAGTTTTGTACAATATTTGACCAATAATACTGTTGAACTCTTAAATTACCTCTTTTCTTGAGATTTATTTCTTGTTTTTTATCAATAAATAAATCGATTATTTTTTTTGCCAAATCATTAGAATCTCCTGGTTTTGTTAAAATAGCTGCCGGTGGAATACCCGCAAGCTTTCTCCGGTCCCCAACATCTGATGTGACAAATGGTTTACCCATTGCCCAACTTTCAAACATTTTTAATGGGCACCGTCCCCTTGCAACATCATTATCATATACCGGATCTACAGTAATGTTAGCCAAATCATAATATTTAGCAACCTTCTCAGGAGCTACACGTCCTAAAAATAAAACTTCTTCCTCTAAATTTGATTCAATTACTAGATTTTGAAGCAATTCAATATCTTTTCCACCGCCAACTATCATTAAACGGACGACGGGTAATTTCTTCAGGACAATCTTAATTGCATCAATCAATATGTTTATAGGATGATTAATTAGATTCACGCTTCCAATGTATGCAATAACCTTCTTATCTTTGAGATCAAGTTCGGAAATTAACTTCTTTCTTTCATCTCTGTCGGGGACAATGAATCTCTCCTTCTCTACTCCATTGGGAAGGTAGTGAATTCGATTTTGTTGTATACCGAGATTGATCATTCGTTCTTGAATAAAATAGGTATTCGTTGTAATTTGATCTGCTATTCTTGGAACATTATCTTCGAAATATCCAATAATATTTTTCTGCCAATTCTTATTAAAACGATTTGAAGCAGCTTCGTAATCATCGCAATCCAAAAATAATTTTGACTTGGTAAAAACTCTAGCGAGAATTGCTGCAATGCTGTTCATAGGGTGCGGTTTTGCAATTATTAAAATATCGGCAGGGTGTCTAATAGCTTCAAAAAACAGATTCCATGTAGCTTTTAAAGATATCCAAAGAAGTTCAATTGCATTAAAATAAATTGTTTCACTTCCAAGTTTTCTAACATGCATTTGGGACACATATTTAATTTCAACGCCATTCTTCACTTGGTGTCGTGATTCGATATTCTTAAAATCTGAATGCAAAGCTATGATACGAACTGAATGTCCCAAACGAACTAGATTTTTTGCCAACGGGAAATATCTCCCTAAACCAGATGGGCTATTTAAATCTTGAGTAAGCAGAAACATAATCTTTTTTTTTGGTTTTGGATAAGATTCTCTCAAACTCATGCTTTTGCCTTCAAATATTTATTCTTTCAAGATTGAAAATGTCAGATTTTGCCACGAAATATTATGTATTTCTTCTATTATCATTTTATCTAATAATGGTTTTGACAGGTTCTCAAGTATCCCCTCTGCAAGCCCCATGGCATCGCATGCAGGTACTATTTTACATACTTCTGGTAATTTTCTTATCAATTCATCCGCAATATTTTCTGTAACTACAACAGGCAATCCAAATCCGAGTGCCATCTTGAGAGACCCACTTTGGGTTCCGCCAGTATATGGTGCTACAAATATATCCGCAGCATTGAAAAATTCAGCAACCTCATTATCTGGTATATAGCGATCATATATTTTGATGTGATTTTTTAACCCCAGCTGTTTGATTTGTTGCTCGTAGTCATCTCGATTATCCCAAAACTCTCCTGCAATTAGCAGATAAATCTCTTTCCCTTGAGATAATAGTATATTTGTAGCTTCAAGAAGAACTGACAGACCTTTATAAGACCTCACAAAACCAAAGAACAGGATAACAGGAACATCCGTCGATTTAAATCCTAATTTTTTCCTCAACTCGGCTTTTGATAGATTGCTTTTTGTGAAAAATTGGTAAATAGGATGGGGAACTAACTTTATATTTTGATATTTGGGAAAGATATTTAGTAATTTTTCCTTCTCGCCCTCTGCCATAACGATAAAATCATCAGCGTTTTTAAGAGTCTTTTTTACTATCCATTGATCAAATAATTTAGTTTCGTGGGGATACGTATTATGAATCAATATCGTCGCTCTTAAACCATATTCTTTTAATTTTTTCATAATATACCAAAACGCCGGCCCCCAAAAGGTGACCCACCAAGGCAAGATGACCTTGTCTGGGTTAAATGCTGAAATAGCCCTCACAGTCTTTCCCCAACTAATAGGATTCATCGGTGTAAGCAGGAATTCCGCATCAACTTTCTCACGGCCAGGACTATAGTCTTTATCGCTTTCACCTGGGTACAACCACAGAGGATATTGCTTCTTAAAAGAAATCACCTGAATATCGTGTCCGGCATCTTTTAATCTTTTTGCAAGTTGGGTCGTAAAATGCGCGATGCCGCCCCGGTACGGTGTAACCGGTCCGATCAAGCTTATTCTCATGGAAGCACCATACATTGACTCATATTCTATTCTTTTATTTAATTTTGAGATTACCTTCTTGCGCCCCAATTATATTCGGATATGTAAGGTATGACAACTTCACTATTTTAGTTGGTAAATCCTCACCCCATCTTTCCCATACACCTCCCGCACTCCCTCGCACCCCGCCAGCGCCTTGGCCTGCAAGCTCCCCACGCCTTCCCTTATATAAACCCAGTCCAAGTCCGCCTCCTCCACCAACGTCCAGAATTCCATTGAGCATGCCGTGATGTCGCCCGCGTCCTCGCCCCAATCCCGCAGTTGTTCCCGCAGATCAGGGTCCGGCGAGAAGCCGTAGAAAACTGTCGGCACCAGCGCCCAACGTCCAGTGTATGGCAGCAGCCACCCTCCACCATCCACGCCCCGGTAGGCATCATCCTGCCAATGGGTCGTGTTGATATAGAATCGGGCATCCTGTGGTGTGTTGGCCTCGACCCAGGCCAGCGCTTCCAGATCAGCCTCGGTGACAAGCACAGTGACCGGGTTGATGAGGTCCGAGCTGAATGAATACCCCCAAGCCGTCCAGCCCGCTACGAACAGCGAAAGTAATACAAGGGGCACCCAGCGCTGTTTAAGCCGGCTTCCTGCCAGATCTCCAATCTTCCAGAACAGCCAACCCGCCCAGAGCGAGACTGGCATGAACAGCACGATGGCGAAATGATCCGGGCGGAAGGGACGCAGTGCCACCGTCCAGGGCAGCGCCAACCCACCTAGAACACAACTCCACAGAACAAAGCCCACCCGTTGGCGCCGGATCAAGGCCACAGCCAAGCCAAGACCCTCCGGAAGGAGCAGCCAGTGGTTGCTCGCTGGGCCCAACAACTGCCAGATGTAATCCCAGCCGCCCCCGCCGTTGAGGATCGTATCCAGTGTGTCGGGCAGCCTGGACTGCACGCCCGATGATGTGCTGGCATAGCGCCATACCCGCAGCAGCCAGGGCGCAGCCAGCACCAGCCCCAATATCCCACCGCCCGACATCCAAAAAGTACTTCCAAGGGCTGAGCGCAACTGGTGGCGATTTAAAATCAGGTGGGTGATCGTCAGTAGGATAAGGAATAAGGCCAGCAGTAAGCCGACGAAGTAATGCGAGAGCAGGACCCCCGCTGTCAGCAGTGCCAACGCGGCAATCTGTTGTTTTTTGTGGGCATTGCGGAGCAGCCTCAGTCCGGTCCCCATTGCCAGCGGCAGCAGAACCAAGCCAGTGGTGAGGGTATAGCGTCCCCAACTGACGTAGTATGCGGGCATGCGGGTGGCAAAAGTGACCAAAAGTGCTGCAGCTCCCGCTGGGCGCCAATCCTCCCACAGCGCCTTTCCTAAAGCGTAGACGGATAAACCGATGAGGGCGTTTAACACCTGTCCCAACAGGAGCATAGCTGCCCCGATCTCCAAACCGCTCAGCGCGGTGAACAGGGCTGTGAGGGCGTGAAAGCCGTAGTGGTAATACAATGGAACGGGGAGATAGGGGGAAAGGTCCCCCGGGAGGCCACCTTTTTCCAGGATAGCGCGTATGATCAGGTAGTGGTGCTGTGAATCCACCCAGTTAGGCAGCAACAGCTCCCGTGCCTGGTACAGCCGCCAGGTGACAGCCAGCCCCAAGAAAACCATACCGATAAGTAATTGCAGGCGGTATTTTCGGCCAAATCTCACATCACGCCGGAGAAAGCCCCACAAGGCCAATCCCATGATAATTAAAAAAAGAATCGCAATCCCAAGCCCGGAGAAACTGCCCCCAATGATAAATACAAACTCTGCTATCAGCAGGATGATAGAAACGCTGACTCCAATGATATGCGCCAGGGAAACCAAGGGG
>Ga0307431_1000912_pt1 | contig 18028 bp, 21 predicted proteins | sample SalMarWE160170MG_FD_202155 | JGI IMG/M metagenome (GOLD analysis project Ga0307431, IMG submission 202155) | Salt marsh sediment microbial communities from the Plum Island Ecosystem LTER, Massachusetts, United States - WE1603-170 | ecosystem: Environmental > Aquatic > Marine > Intertidal zone >...
TTTTCAACCATCCAAATCATTAGCAAATGCATCCCACATCAAATATCTGCTAATACGTATCAGATACAGTAATTTTTCGGTTAATAAAAAAATACATTAAGTTACCACACGATATTGGGCAAGTTCATCTTTTTATTCCATCTATTTTTATTTCAAACATAAACTCCCCTATTTTGTTTATATTAATTTCATACTTGCTGAACTCATTTCCTGATCAAATTCCTGAAGCTTCCTCGATATAAATTTTAATTAGACATGAATAAAAGTGCAAAATTACGAATTTAGGTGCAAGTTGGAATAAAAGTGCAAAGCCCACAATTCCCAAAGCTTCTTAAGAATACATCTGGTCTTTTTCAGATAAATGAAGTGTCGGCTGATCCAGCGTATTCTTCAAGAAATAATCATGATATTGTTGATGAGCTCGGTGGAAAACCATTTATTCTTTTCAAAAAGAATGCAACAGGTAAAGCAAGAGGTTCAAAGCAATGGAATCGTGCTTTTCATTATTTCCAGTTGCATAAGGATGAGTTTTTGGAGCATTATCATAAACGGTCTAATGCAGAAACAACATTTTCAGCGATTAAGATGAAGTTCAGTGAAACATTGAAATCAAGGAATCATACTGCACAAGTCAATGAGATGTTGTGTAAGATTATTGCTTATAACATTACTGTATTGATTCGAGAGTTTATTGAGATGGGGGCAGACCCTGAATTATTATCGCTAATTAGTTTGAAAAAAGAATTTTCAATTTCAAGATATGATAATTAATTAAAAGGAAAAAAAGAGAGTGATAAGAGTAAAGGTAGGTAAGAGAAAGATTACCTCTACTATCACTCATGATTTTTTGGTCTATTAATATTCAGATTTTGTTAAATAGATTTTTTTAATTATACTTCTTTTCCAATATCCCATATAGCTTTTATTGCTAGTATTCCTACTGCGGGTGCTATTAGTATTGAAAGACTCATCGAAACACCATGAAGAAGTGAACCTATCCATGGATCAAGTTCAATTCCCTTGAATACACCATACATTACTACTAGAGCTATACCTGCTAGTAAAAAACTTGGCACTTCTTTTTCAGTTATGGTTCCCATACCGTATGCTGATACAAGACCTACAATTGCCCCAAGAACTGCTAAAATCCAAGCAATTATTCCGCCAAATGTTTCCCCATTGGTTTCAAGATTATACGCAGCATATAATCCCACAATTAATGCGATGATTACTCCTATTAGAAAAGCCCAGCTTCCTATCTTTCCCCACATTTCACCTTTTGCCATATTTTCTCCTCACCAATCTTATTATGGTACTATTTATCATTATTTTATAGTATATAAAATTAACTTATCTGCATTTTTATTGCTGATTTTGCACTTTTATTAGGTTTTTTTTCTAATAAAAATGCAAAGCCAACCCCTAAGGAATCTTTAAATACAATAAACGTATATATACGTGTTAACACGTTCTAAAACGTACTTGAGAGAGCAATATGGATAAAGTAAAACCAACAAGAAAGACTGTACTGTTTGTCGCAATAGCATTCAGTCTAGGAGTCATAGTTGAGTATGCATTGCATAGTCTTACTATGACTAGAACCACATATAGTTTTGAAACTGGAGAAAACATACTGCAAAACTCTGGGTTTGAAGATGGATCAGAAGATGAACCAAACTATTGGTATCCGGCTGACGTTTCAGTTGACAATCTAACTATGTCATGGGATACTGAAATAAAATGCAATGGGGGCAGAAGTGTATATATTAATAACACTTATATTTATGACAAAACTGTATGCAACAATTGGGCTCAAACAATAAATAAAGTGCCAAAAGAGAGAACGGTCAAACTATCTGGTTGGGTTAAGACAACCGATGCAGAGAGTGTTGTAATGGTTATTCAATGCTGGAACATTCTTGACGAAATGGTGGCTTTTGGGACTACCCAAACAGCAACTGAAATCAATGGTACAAACGATTGGCAAATGTACAACGCTTCAGTATATGTACCAAATGATACTAGTAATGTTGCAGTCAGATTAACACTCACGGGCACGGGACAAGTATGGTTTGATGATGTTAAGTTAGTTATAAAGTAAAGAATATTGGAGGTAAAAAATGAGCAATGGAAAAACAATAGGAATGGTTCTCTTTGTAGGAGGAATAATCATACTAATTGCATATGGATTATTCCAAGGTTTCCAAAACATAGAGAGCATAGATTATATAATTGCAATAGGGGCAGGAGCAATAATTGTTGGTATACTAACCCTGTTGATATCAATTATACTTGAACAACGTAAAGACACAAAAAAAATGAAAGAAGAAATAAGTAAGGAGGATTTGAAACCATGATCATAACAAACACAGATTTTGTTACAGGAAAAGAAATAAAAGAAACATTTGGACTTGTTAGGGGGAACACCATCCAGGCAAAAGGCATTGGAAAAGATATAAAAGCTGGATTTAGAAACATTGCAGGCGGAGAAATCAAGGAATACACTGAAATGCTTGCAGAAGCGCGAGAAATCGCATTGAAACGAATGGAAGAAAAAGCACAAAATCTAGACGCAGACGCCGTAATAAACGTTAGATTCATGACCTCGTCAATAATGGGTGGAGCTGCAGAAATACTTGCATATGGAACCGCTGTAAAACTTAAATAAATCGGTGAAAATGGGACTTACAAATACAATCTTGATTATCTGTGGTGTCGTCGCATCCTTATTTGGAATTGCTGCTTTTCTAAATCCAAATTTCGCAAGATGGATCAATGCCCCAGGTGGACCCAGATTAAAGGCAACAATATCTCTTATTGTAGGAGTAATAATAATCATAATTGGCTTAACCATTGAAATGCCGCAAGCATGAAAATCAACAAAATTAAGGAATAGATTTCTATGAAAAAATACTTACTTTTAACCATTTTTATAATCCTCATTCTTGGAGTGGGATTCTCTGGATGCATAGACGAAGAAGAAAACAATGAAAAACAACAGGAAGAGTTAAATCTTGAACTCGAAGCAATTAGAATTGTTGAAAATCTAAGCCAAGATAACTATCAAAATGTATATCAAAAATTTAATGATGAAATGAAAATTGCACTTCCTCCCCAGGATTTACAAACAGCATGGGAAAACCTGATTTATAAATATGGAGATTATAAGGAAATCAAATCAACCAGAAAAACTGAGGAGTATGAGTATCAAACAGTCTATGTCACATGTAATTTTGCAACCCTTGGCCATCTCGATATCAGAATAGTGTTTGATGAAAACAACATGGTTGCGGGATTACAGTTTGTTCCAACTCAATCGTCTGATGAATATAAACCACCTGAATATGCAAACTATTCAATGTTTAGTGAAACCAATGTAACAGTTGGAGAACAACCCTGGGAACTATCTGGAACTCTGAGTATGCCAAAAGGGGAAGGTGATTTTCCTACTGTTATTCTCATACATGGATCAGGACCAAATGATCGTGATGAAACAATTGGCCCAAACAAACCTTTTAAAGACATAGCATCAGGACTTGCAAGTCAAGAAATAGCAGTACTTAGATATGAAAAACGAACGAAAGAGTATCCGCAGGAAATTGCAAAAATAGAGAATTTTACTGCTCAAGAAGAGGTAGTTGATGATGCAATTGCTGCAGTTGATCTACTAATGAACACTTCAAAAATTGATACTGATAGAATCTACATTATTGGACATAGCCTTGGTGGGATGATGTCACCTGAAATCGCAAATCAGGATAAACGGATAGCTGGCATTATCCTACTTGCAGCACCTACCAGGCATTTAGAAGATTTAATCCTTGACCAATACAACTACTTATTTGGTCTAGATGGTGAAAATAGTGAAAACGAATCAGAGCAAATTGCTGCATTAGAAGAACAGATCGAAAAGATAAAAACACTTAATATCAGCGAAGGTGAACTTGTCCTCAATGCACCCCTTTCATATTGGGAGTATCTTGCATATTATGATCCAGTTTCAACAGCTGAAAATCTCACAATACCAATGCTTATACTCCAAGGAGAAAGAGACTATCAGGTTACTATGGAAGACGATTTTATAAAATGGGAAAACACTTTTTACAACAGTGAAAATGTTACCCTTAAATCATATGAATCTCTAAATCATCTTTTCGTATTTGGAAGTGGACAACCTACAAACGCAGAATACAATACTCCTGGAAACGTAGATGAACAGGTAATAAGCGATATTGAAGCATGGATAAAAAACTTGTAAATGAGATGAAGATACATGAAAAAAGTGACAATTACACTTGATGATGAAGCCTGGAAATGGTGGAAAGATAATCCATGGATCAATCTTTCGCAACTTGCAGAGAGAGAACTAAATAGAATTCGCATGCTGGAAGAGCGAGTCCTTGGAATCTGCCCAAAATGTGGAAATCCTAAGCTACGATTTGATGGTAAAACATACCGTTGTTCTAAATGTGGATATGAATACAAGTAGAGGTGATAAATTATGAAGTTCTGTCCAAAATGCGGATCAAAAAATATTGGATGGGTTCTGCCCCATGACCGATCGAAATGGGAATGCAAAGATTGTGGGTATGTGGGAGCATTCATCATTGAAGATGGGGAGATTGCAGACGAAATTCAAAAAGAATACATTAAAAATAAAGGAAAGACGGAGGTTTGGTAACAATGATGGTGACGACAACAGAAAATATGCCAGGGAGAGAAATAAAAGAAGTACTAGGGATAGTATTTGGTAGTTGTGTTCAAACCAAACACATTGGTAAAGACATACGTTCGGGTCTTAGAACAGTTATTGGTGGAGAAGCAACAGCATATACAGAACTCATGGAAGAGGCACGGCGAACAGCAATGCAGAGAATGATTAAAGATGCGGAAAAACTAGAAGCAGATGCAGTTATTGGGATGAGATATGCAACAGCTCAAACAATGCATGGAGCAGCAGAACTTATAGCATTTGGCACTGCAGTAAAAACGCATTAAGTCAAAAGGAGTGAAAATATGCCAACGGTTGAAGTAAAAAATCTTGTGAAAAACTTTGGGACAACCAAAGCCGTTAAAGGAATATCATTTACTATAACTGAAGGAGAGATATTTGGATTAATAGGCCCTAATGGGGCAGGGAAAACTACTGCATTACGGGTTATGTCAACACTTCTGCAGATAAACTCCGGAGAAGTAAAGATAATGGAGTATGATGTGAAAAAACAGCCGGGTGAAGTTAGAAAACTTATTAGCTATCTACCTGAGGATGCTGGTGCATACAAAAATCTGACAGGGCGGGCATATCTTAGATTTATTGCAAATTTTTTCAACGAAAAAAATACACAAAAAATGGTTGAAAAAGGAATAGAAATCGCAGATCTTGGCGAAAGAATAGACGATAAAGTAGATACATACAGTAAGGGAATGAAACGACGTCTGCTTGTAGGAAGAGCGCTTATGACAGATCCAAAGCTTGCGATACTTGATGAACCAACATCTGGACTTGATGTAATAAATGCCCAAGAAATCAGAAAAATAATAAAAGATACCGCAAGGAAAGGAACCACTGTTCTGCTATCATCCCATAATATGCTTGAAGTGGAATACCTATGCAATCGGATAGCGCTTATTGATGAGGGAAAAATTGTCGAAGAGGGTAAACCACAGGTCCTAATGGAAAAATATAACGCAAATAATATCGAAGAAGTTTTTACGAGGGTGGTAAAGTGAGTGCGCTTGGAAATATCATAAAAAAAGAAATAAAGGAACTGCTCACGCCAACAACGATTCTTCCAATTGTTGTTATGGCAGTAATCTTTGGATCAATGGGAAATGCAATTGGGGGGCTTGAAGAAAAATCTCAAGAGACTCCAGTCATCGGGTTCATTGACGTTGATAATAGCAATCTTTCTGCGATAGTAACATCAATTCTCAATAACTATAGTGATGTCGTCTTCAACTCGTCTGAAATATCCGATAAACAAGAAGGGTTAGAAACGATTAAAGAGGCGGACGGTGCCGCACTTTTCATTATTCCGCAAAATTTTACAGTAAATATACGCAATGAAACTCCAGGTGAAATTGAAATCTATTGGATTATGAAAGGAGCGGGCATTACAGATGCAATATCATCAGGTGCTGTCGAACAGCTGATATACACTATTAATACAAACATATCCAGAGAACTTATCCAGGAAAGTGCTACAGTAAATGCAACGCTCGCACTAAATCCAACTGTAAGAAATGAAATAACTTACTTCAAAGAAAAAGAAATGCCTGGGCTCTCACCTGGTGCTATAGTTGGTATGTTATCATCTCAATCAATGCTTATTCCAATTGTGATGATGATGATTATCATTATGGCAGGCAACATGGTCATCTCATCAATGGCACTTGAAAAAGAAAATAAAACATTGGAGACGTTACTAACACTCCCCGTAAAACGAACGAGCATTGTAACGGGAAAGATTGTAGCAAGTGCTGTCATTGGTCTACTGCTTTCTGTCATCTATATGATTGGTATGAGTTATTATTTCCAAGGATTTGGAATGTCAGAAGGAGCAAATCTCGCTGATTACGGTCTTGTATTAACATCTCAAGATTTAGTGTTGGTTGGAATCTCGCTTTTTATTACTCTAATTGCAGCGCTTTCTTTGTGTATGCTATTAGGAACATTTGCAAAGAACTACAAGAGCGCGCAAACACTAACAGTTCCAATATCCATGCTCGCCATGGTACCAATGTTTATAACAATGTTCGTAGATTTTGACACTATGCCACTTGCATTGAAGACATTACTTTTTGCCATACCGTTTTCTCATCCAATGATAGCTCCCCGAGCTCTTCTTTTCAATGATTACCTACTTGTCATTGGTGGAATAGTGTACGTTACCATCTTTGCACTTGTCACCATCAGTATTGTCGTCTGGGTGTTCAAAACAGATAGGCTCTTGACGGGTAGTGTAAAAAGGAAAAAATCATTATTTTTTAGAAAACGTACTTGAATAGGTAAAGTGAGCAGAAGATGCTGAAAAGATTAAGGTGACTTCTAAAGAATCATTTTAACAAGGAGTGCCACACCAAGAACCAGGACAATCACACCGATCAATCTTCCAAGTTTATCTTCATCAATTCTATTGGCGATAAGAGAACCAGAAGTGGCACCAATAACGGCCCCAAGTCCTGCTATCAACGCAGCATCCCATATAACATTGCTATAAATAATTCCGTGACTTACAGCACCAGTACCTGCAATAAAAAACATCATAAGAAGAGAAGTGCCAATCGATGTATGAAGATCATAACCCATAATAAAAATAAGGACAAGAGTAACAGCTCCACTACTTCCCATGCCCGAAAAACCACTGGCAAAACCAATAATTAATCCAAAGATAACAAAGGAGAGAATCTTGTTATTTTTAAACCATGTAAAACTTACCTTGCTCTCAATATATTTAACATTTTTTTTAATGCCGTTTTTTATTAGATTCACTCCAAAAAAGATGAGGACAAGCGCGATTAAAATCTTCAAAACTGATTCGGGTGCACTTGAATTATAAAAGGTGCCGGTAAATGCACCGATAACACCAGTAAATGCAAGAACAACTACTGGCCGGAAATCAACATTGCCCTTCTTAAGAAAAATAAGACCGGCAACACCACCTATGACACAATCTACAACAAGACTTGTACCAATTGCCTGATAAATAGTACCACCAATAAAAATAGTTAAACATGGAATCATGAATGCCTCTGCAGTACCCGATGCAATACCAACATATACGCCGCTTCCAAAACCAGATATCAGGAGAAGGAAAGCATTTACATAATCATCAATCACAAGCACCGGTAATATATTTTTCAAATATATGTATTCTTGTTTAAAATGGGAAAAACGCCTACATTAGATTCTGGATTATCTCTTAAATAAATCCATACTAAGATACCGTTCTCCTCTGTCAGGTAAAACGGTAACGACTTTGTCATATGCTTTTGCGACTTTAAGCGATGCAAGAACGTTCGCACCAGCACTTATTCCAACAAGAAGTCCATATTTTCCTGACAGTTTTTTTGCCATGTCAACTGCTTCTCTACTTCCAACTGTGATAACATTATCGACCTTACTCATATCTATTAGTTGAGGGATAAAGCCATCACCGATCCCCTGAATATGGTGCTCGCCGATCCTAACATCACTCCCACCAAACATAACAGCTGCTTCCTCTGGTTCAACTGCAATTATTTTCACTTTTGGATTCACCTCTTTCATCACAGTTGAAATGCCCACTAAAGTACCACCAGTGCCAACTCCAGCCACTACTGCGTCAACAGGCCCAATCTCATTTAAAATCTCTTTGCCAGTTTTAACATGTGCCCTTATATTATTTGGATTGTCAAATTGCCGTGTGTAAAACGTATTCGGTTCTTTTGCAATCTCTTCAGCCTTTTCCATTGATTCCTGCAGACTACCACTTTTAGATGTTAATACGAGTTTTGCACCAAACGCCTTCATCATCTGTTTTCTTTCCTCGCTCATATTTTCCGGCATAACAACAGTGATATTGTATCCCTTAACAGCAGCAATCATGGCCAAGGATATACCTGTATTTCCGCTACTCGCCTCAACTATTGTATATCCTTCTTTTAGCTTACCTTCATTTTCAGCAGCATTAATAATCTCCAGAGCAACACGATCTTTAATACTCCCACTTGGGTTAATGCCCTCAAGCTTTGCATACACATTCTCAATTTTTACCAGAGGAGTATTTCCGATTGAATCGATCACATTAAAACCGTTTTTCATATTTTTAATCATAGTTATAACTATACAACATTTGCACATTTATAAAAGCATGCGCATCTGAAAAACATCATTTTGCAGCATATATATACTCTAGCATTTAGGTATAGTATTATTTGCATTACTTATCTCGTAATTGGTTTTTAATATGTTTTTAGGGAAAAATTTAAATAAAAAACGCCTTTTATAATAATTAGGGGAACAAAAAATGAAAGATTCAAAATTCTGTAAATTTGGAGCTGTTGTTATTGCAATGTTCTTCTTGGGTACAGCAGTAATGATACCATCATTTTCTGCAACATCTGAGAACAGCCTTTATAAAATGAATGATTTTTTGAAAAGATCGGGAATGCAAAAACATTCTGAAGATGAAAATGGACATCCTGCAATCCAGTATGATACCATCTATATACCTAAAGAAGATGTTTCGCTTGCAGGCGAACAAAATGATATTGGATATAACATAGATGCAGGTGACGAACCCCGCAGATCCATCTATGTATACGTGGGCGAACCAGTAGATGAGGCACCTGGGAGAGGACGTACTGGCTATCTTGATCCAGAGGAACATGACGAGGACGACTACTACAAGTTCTCTGTTTGTGAAGGGCAAACTATTACTGCCTCCTTTAACTCTGCTGAAAATTATGATTTTGAACTAGTAACTCCTGATGAAGATATCGTCGACAGTGGATATATTGCCCCTGAAACCGATTGGTATTTTATCCATATCTATTCCAATGATGGTGCAGATGCAGGCGAATACACCTTCGATGTAACACTCAGCGGACAGAATGATGCAGGAACTGGATCTGACGCAGGGGACAACATCAACCAAGCAACGGATATACTACCTGGTTCTTACGCAGGCTATATGGATGCAAATGACTGGGAGGACTGGTATAGCTTCAGTGCAAATTCGGGTCAAGGGATTTTTGTAGAAATAGAGCCCATGGAAAAATCTGACTATGATATTCATTTATATAATCCATCTGGGGAATTAGTTCATTCCGCCCAATATTACGAAGATGACGAACTTGAGTATCCTGCTGATGTTTCCGGGACATGGAAGATTAAGATAGATATGTTCCCTGGCTGGGATACAAATAAGTGGCCTGATGACTACTACCTATATGGCTCTGGTGTTTATAATCTTGAATTAACTATTGGAGGTTTGGCAGATGCCCCTCCAATCGCACAATCACAACCTGATATAAACCCTGTTGCTCAAACATTTATTATTAACGACGATCCATTAAGCAATAAAGATGAATTTGGCTATCTTGCAGCAGTACCTGCAGCCAACTACATTGATGTAGGGAAACGATATCTTTCTCCAATAGTCTACCAAGGAGTCGACAAAATACTAACCTGGTCTACTTCTGTAGATGAAACTACACAGTATCTTATTGACGACTGGAACACATATCTAGAAAGACATGGTTTTGAAGCATCCGAGTTTGTCGTTCCAAGTGATCCCATCCAAGCAGCGGCAAATATCGCAACAAATAGATGGACATTCTCTGATACTGCAGTTATCGCAGTTGATGGAAGTAGTTTTGAAGATGATGTAACAACAGTAGTGGAAAAGGATACAATTCTTTCCTCTTCGCCAGATATTACTAGAGTTCAGCCAGGTAATTTTAAGGACATTGGAGGAAGTTCTGCAAACCCAATGTTTATCAGCGGAAAATGGGGCGCAATCCATGTAATTGGAAAAGGCAACAACTTTGCAGGCGATACTGGCTTAATTACTCCCAGATATGAAGGTGTAATGGAAGACTGGTGGCCATTCCCATATGATTCTGATGGCGAAGACAAAGATACCTTCTACCCTGTCTCCATACCTGGGTTATGGTTCCCATATGTAACAGAAGAAACAGGTTTAGATGAACTGCAGATAATAAAATATGAAGGAGATAGATATAAAATACCAATTGGCAGTACAGACTCTAGTATCGAGATAACTGTGGCAACAGAGAATCCGTCGAATCTAATAGTTTATCTTATCGATCCTAATGGCAATGTACGAAGACCCATGACTCCCCATTACAACGGCGGAGAAATAAAGCCAATTCACAATTGGAATGGCGGGCATTGGGAACATGATCAAGATGAATTCCGCACATGGATAATAGAACCTCACACAGAATATTCCGTTAGTGTACATAATGCAATGGAAGGAAAATGGACTGCCATTGTAGTCCCATTTTTAGATCAAGAAACAGGAGAAGCCAATTTTAATGGAGAATATCACATTACAGCAAATGTAAGAAAGTACAATTCAGATAGAATCTCGGCGGCATTGTCTGCAGCAAACGGTGCAGTAATAGCTTCATTGAAACATGCACCATTACTGTACGCAACAAGCGATTCTATTCCTTCCGAAACATCAAATGCGTTAACACAACTAGGAGCTACAGACATCATTTTCGTTAACATTAACGAAGTCAGTAGTGCCAGTCCCAGCGGTTCTGTCACAAAATATACAACAATGCAAGAAGTTATAACTGCCATAAAAGGAGATGCAAATTCTGAAAATTTCATCACAATAACTTCTCTTGGAACCAGAGAAGGGTATTTTGCACCAGCAGCAATGGCAGCAGCATATCATGGATCTCCAGTACTAAACATAGGAGAGGCAAAAGAGGCATATAACACATTAGATATGATAACTGCATGGAGAGAGTACTCTGGTGATTATTATCACGGAGCCAGATCTGTAGGCCATCTTCCACAAATGGATCATCCATTTGATTTTATGGAATTCATCCAAGGGATATTACAAGGAGAATTTCCACACCCTGGATTTGATTTGAAATTACGATGGTTCAGCACTGTCAACAACGGAATTCATGAACTCATAGACGGATATGGACTCGATGCAGAAGGGAAAGAAGCATATCTGTTTGTATCACCAAGAGATACCGACATCCGCGATCCAATATGTAGAGCAATGGTAGGAAATAACTCCTATGCTGGACACATACCAGTAGAAACACCGGCATTCTCATCTGATGTAATCTGTAGAGATATCCTATATCCAGCCATTATTTACGCCAATCCAGGTAGGAACGTAACAACCTCTCAAATGATGAACTACCCTGATGGATATCAATGGAAAGCAAATGATGGTAATTCTTATCCAAATTTAGCAAGTCGTGAGTTAAAACAAGTGATGTCATCTCGTGGACGATTCTTTGAGGGGCACGTTATATGGGATAATCTACTTGAGAGATATAACACAGGAGTAAGCATCAGTTATTACTCTGGCCATGGAACAGGCGGAACGGGCATATCAGCCCAATACAAAAATATTGAAGAACAATTCCCACTTGCAGAACCCAGATACGATCACCTCAAGGATTTTGACTGGTGGGATGCATGGCGTGGATACAGCGGTTATGATAACAAACAGACTAAAACATGCCGGTGGGGCGGAGATTCGTCTTATAATGCACAAGAACCAAGTCTCTATGATATCATTCATTTCAAATGGGCAGATGATTTATTTGAAAATCTTCACAGTGAACTTGAATTCTGGAGCTCGTGTACAACTGGTGAACATTGGGGACCAATGGTGTATCTCGCACATGGATCGGCAGTTTGGTTTGGATGCGCTGGATCGGCATATGGCGTTCAAGATGATCTCCATAATATGTGGATATTTAATGACGTATTGGCCAAAGGAGGAGGAATTGGAGAATCCCAATCAAAATACACCTGGCTTTTTAACCGTGATTTTACAACTTTAGATCCTACAACGCTATACGGACGATCAAGTCTATTCCAATTGTCTCAGGGCGGCCTAACAAATGTTAAGGTGCTCTACGGAGACCCGACAATGACTTGCTACAGTCCAGATTGGATTGAACCGATGCCAGTAAATCCATAAAACGTTCTCCAACTTTTTTTCTTTTTATTTTCAAATTCAAAAGAATGAAATATTCTGTGATGTAATTATTTAGGATGGTTTAGCAATCTGTCTCTCCCATACATTTCAAGCTGAACCTTTGAAAACGATTTGGTGCCATATCTTTTACCATGGTTTTATCGTATATTTCCCCAGTTGTGAAATCAACTGAAAGTATATCCTTATCATCAACATTATTGGTTACATCATCGGTCACAAGTATAGGCATGGCATTGTTAATTTTAACTATTTATGCTTAGAAGGAATATCCTTCTCTTCAGGTCCATCATAACTACAGTCTACAGAAAACATCTTTCTCATTGGTTTAAACTCTGTTTGTTCTTCATATACATGAGCAGTAAGCCCTGCAACTCTCCCAAGTAAAAAGAATGCTTTTCCTAGTCTCCAATCAAAACCCATGTCAGAACTAATTGCTGCTATCGCGCCATCAACGTTTATTGGAAGCTTTCTCCCAGCTGATTTCTCAAGTTCTTTTTCAATAGATTTTGAAATAGCTATGTGATCTCCAGCAATCTTTAATTCTTCAGCAAGGAAAAAGAGTCTTTTTGTTCTAGGATCTGAAGTGTGAACTCTATGGCCAAACCCAAGAATTCGTTTGTGTTGCTCTCTAGAGCCTCGTACAAGAATCTCTGCTATTTCATCAATAGTTTTACCTTCATTTTGCATACGGGCAATGCCATCTTGTAAAAACTTTGCACCTTTCTCTATCGCTCCACCATGCGCATCTCCAATGGATAAAATCCCTGCAGCAACAGCAGTAGGAAGAGGCACACCACCAGAGGCAACAGTTCTAGCAGCAATAGAAGATGGAGGTGTCACACCATGATCAACACAGGCAGTAAGAATTGCATCCATCATACGACCATGTTCTTCAGACGGTAATTCTCCTTTTAGAAGTAAATAAACTACGCTTGCAAAAGGAATGTTTCCTATCAAATCCTCTTGTCTATAACCTCTTGTCACCAGATGATTTGGCTCTACTTTTGTAACTTTGGTAACCCACTTCATTTTTTATTCCAACCCTTTTACTTTTTTTATAATATCTAGCACAGTTCCATCAAACCATTTTGTGCAGCCAACAAGTCGATCTTCAAATTCCAATTCCTGAGGACCACCTGTTGCATCATAAGCCATATCTTTTAATTTTTCTATTGGAACAATATCAATTTTTCCCTTTACCTTTTCAATTAAATCTTTTCTTTTTGGATTTATCGCAATTCCCTTGTCTGTTACAATTGCATCAACCACATCCCCCGGTGTTGTAATCGTTGTAACTTTTTCTAGGACAATCGGATTTGTTTTTCTGAAAACAGGACAAGTAATAATACATAGTGACGCAGCCGCAGCTGTATCCTGATGTCCGCCTATTCCGTGAAGCATTCTTCCATCACTATGCGTGTTAACATTCACATTGAAATCAACATCTACTTCAGTTGCACCCAATACAACCGTGTCAAGTCCGTCTATTGTTCTACCTTTAGATGTTGGGTCAGCATAATGACCAATATCAGCAGGCATTTCAAGTGTATCTTTCACAAAATTTACTGAAAAATCATCAAAAACCTGGGAATAATAAAGAGTTCTAACGCGCCCTGCTTTGTAAATATCAACAATAAGCTTAGTTAAACCGCCTGTTGCAGTTGATGCAACTATGTCTTTTTCCTCTAGTCTTTCACCAAGATATTTCATTGCAGCAAGAGATATTCCACCAGCGCCTGACTGAAAAATCATCCCATCTTTGATTATTCCAGCTGCATCCATAAGATTGACACAGCCATGCGCGATTTTTAGTTTCATAGGGTCTTCAGTTATTTTTGTTGTCCCTGACATAATATTTGTTGGATCACCAACTCTATCAATTTGTGCAACATAATCGACATATCTTTCTTGAATCTCCTGATATTGACACGGGTAACCAACAACATTATCTGTTACAATGATCACATGATCGGCATGCATTGCATCAACTTGAGAGTAAGAAATAGGACCAAACGCACTCTCCCCCAGTATTCCTGTGGCATTACCTCGCTCGTCAGAGGCAGATGCTGCTATTACTGCTATATCTATATGTATTTCACCTGTTTTTACCGCAGCCCACCTTCCACCATGAGAACGTAAAACAACTGGATAAGTCAAAGGATTTCTAGAAATATAATCTCCAACTGCACCATTAACACTACCCTCTATGCGCGTTACAATTCCATCTTTGATAAAATCGATAATAGGATTATGTGCGTTAAACATAGCAGTTTGTGCCATCATAATGTTTTTAACACCAAGATTTTGCACTGCTTCAAGGGTTTTATTGATTACAAAATCTCCATTACGTAGCTGGTGATGAAAAGAAAGGGTCATACCATCTTTTAGATTGCATTTTTTCAGTGCATCAGAAAGACTGGTAACCTTTGAAGAATAAGTATATTTTTTTGCACCTGAGAATGGCTTAAATGTTTTACCAGAGATGTCAGTTTCAATTAACCTACCAGCTGCATTCTCAACCTTCATAGGTTTACACCAAAGATTTCTTTATCTCAAAATCAATAAAATCACAATGGTTGACAATAATTGATTCAGGGCTTCTCTCCGTTATATCTCCTTCTTTAGAATGAGCATAAATTATATATACAATTTCATCAGGAAGACCCAATTCTTTTGCAAGAAATGCCCCAGATACAGGATGGCGAAATTTTTTTGCATAATCACATTTAACATATTTATCACCCCTTAACTCATACTCAAGAAGTTTTCCAACGTCGTGAAGGAGAACACCTGCAATTAAATAATCGCCATTAATATTTTCTTTTCTTTGATCCAGTACGCTTTTTGCAAGACCAGTGACCCGTTTGGTGTGATCAATTAGTCTACCTGAGTTCTCAAAAAGAAGGGTAAATGGTGCATCATCAAGTTTTTCCCAATTACCACGATCTGCTGCTTCCTTCCAAACCTGAACAACTTTATCTCTCAAGTTTTCATCTTCTATCCATTTTAACTCTTCTGAAAAACAAGCTTCAATATCACTTTTTTTGACCATATACAACCCCCAGATACCCCCCGTAATTTTTAGTTCTTTATTAACGTTCTGTTTGACCCTTTAAATCACAATAATCCCATGAAAATATAGAAGTTCAAATAAAAAATGGAAGGGGAAGGGGACAAGGGATATTCAATCAAAATCTGTCCCTAAATCATAACCACAATACGAACATTCTTTTCCTTCCATGGGTTGATAACAGTTTGGACAGATGTTTTCGGCATCAAAATTTTGTTCTTCCGCATCGATTGTGCAACCACATTCTGGGCATATATATATAGAAACAGGGCCTTCATGCGACAAATTCATTTCTGTCCCACAGTTAGGACAAGCCCATATCTCCTTTAAATCAGTTGCTACATCCATAAACATTCACTCCAACATCGTTTAATAGTACGGTATCCTCTATCACAAATTATATTTAAAACTAATGCGTTAAAATAGCAAAACGGAAAAATTACTGTGACTAACCCTGGGTTTTCATAAAAGCAATACCCACTAATGAAGCGTGAAGGGAAGGAGAAGAGGTGATTTAGAGGGTATTGGATGGGTATTCTCTAAATGAAAATTGGGTTTCTTTCCTTCCCAATCAGTATTAAAGGATAAAGTAGTATTGAGCTTAAGTGTCTTTTTCGCAGATGTACATGCAGTCGTATATGCACATCAATAAAAAAATTATTTAGTATGTGTAATTAAATTCAGATAACAGTTGTAAAGAAACATTTAATAATAAATATATATAAAATAGTATACCGTAGCGGAGTTGATATGTCTTCCAAGCCCATTCTAAAACCTAAAATCAAAAAAATCGATGCGATAATTGTAATTATTTTGATAATTATAGCAGGACTTGTATTGGCAAAAGCAGGATATGTGGCCCCTCTACAAAATGACATATCAGAACCAACACCAGATGATGAAGAAGAAACACCTTCGCTTCCACCACCAACACCACCAGAATCAATTACGATGGGATACATGCGGGCAGTTTCTCCAGAAGATGAGGGAGTACATTTTGACAAAATTAGCATATGCCGAGAATGGTGGTACTTTAGTGCAGTTTTTGATGAAAGCAGCGATTTGGATGGATGGGTAGTATCTGTTAGTTTTAATCATATGGCACGCAGCGATCTGCTTGGGACATCAAAACCAGATCTTATGGTAGTAACATTACATGGGCCTAATGGTGAAGAATATGGAGGGATGATAAATAAGGAAAGAGGGTTTGGAATAATCAAACAACCTACATTAAAAGCAAAAACCCCTGGAGTAAGTGTAAGATTCGAAGATTCGTGGGCTGAAGGAGAGTCCCCTGAATGGCATGTACATGCTGAGGATAACGATATCGACAAAAGCCACGATGTAATTATTGATCTGAATTATTTTGCACCATTTGATCCCGTATGGACTATTGGAGATAGAGCATTTGAAAAATCAAAAAGTAACATTGCAAGCTACATGTTTACCGGATGCAACGTAACTGGAACTGTACAAATTGATGGAAAAGAATACACGGTAAAAGGAACAGGGCATCATGAACATTCATGGTCACCCAATATTGTAACAAAGGGATCGATCAATGGATGGGACTGGTCCCATATGACATTAGACAACGGATGGAACATATACTATGCCAATTATTACCCAACGCCCCAATTCGTATCATCTTTGACATCCAAAGTTAACCCATTCGGGTCATTGATCATAACTACAGACGAGGGAAACACTATTACCATGCTGGAGAATATTAATCCAGAAATAACCAAATCTGAAGATGAATTATTTCCCTTTGTAAAAATGCCTACTGAAATCAACATAAACGCAAAGGCGGGAGTTGTACAACCGTTATTATCCACCTATAATATTGAGCTTGATATCGACATAACTGCTGAAAATACATGCGAAAAAGTATGGAAATTCCCAACGTATGTAGGAATGAACGTCGGAATGAACACCATAAGTGGCACAATATCGTGGACAGATGATGATGGAAATCATGAAATAGAGTTGAATGGAATAGGTACAATTTGGAGTATGAGAGCGCTTTTGTAGTACCCGACATACCTTTTATTATAAAGACGCGAGAGATACAATTAAATGACAAAAGTATAATTTGGATTTTTATACCCAATAATAAAAGGTGTTAACTTTATTAGTCTCTACGAATGAGGATTTTTAGTAAAAAAACAGGATGGCCATTACATTTTTTATAGTTGGACAACTATTTTATCTTGCTAGGTGGGATGCAGACATGTCTCTGCAA
>Ga0307431_1000913_pt1 | contig 17973 bp, 20 predicted proteins | sample SalMarWE160170MG_FD_202155 | JGI IMG/M metagenome (GOLD analysis project Ga0307431, IMG submission 202155) | Salt marsh sediment microbial communities from the Plum Island Ecosystem LTER, Massachusetts, United States - WE1603-170 | ecosystem: Environmental > Aquatic > Marine > Intertidal zone >...
AATACTATCTCAGCTGACCATTTATTTTAAGGAAAGGGTGAGCAGATATGTGATATAATGATTCTGTCTTAAGGGGTGATAGCCCCGAGGAGTTAGCAGAGGTTTACACAGATTATGTTACACTCCCTTATTCTAGAGTAAAACTCTCTTTTTTATACTGTCTCATTTGTATAATTTTTATCCTGACCGCAATGCCCAACCACCTAGAACTAATATCCATATCTACCAGTACATCAAAGGATTTATTCAAGGTATACTCTAGCTTTTTGCCTCTAAGCTGCAGGTTCGTAAGCACAAAATTAATTATTTGTCTTCTTTGTTCAACTTCCAAACTTCCAAATAATTCTGGTGCTCTAGAACATAGATTAAATAAGGAAATAAGCGTAATAGAGCAATCTTTATCAGCTTTGGTTATCTCGTTTAATCTATTAGTTAATTCATGCTGCTTATGTCTTAACTCCGTTACTTTTTTGTCATATTCATCATGAAGTAATTTTCCTATTTAACAAATCACAGCCATACTAATCCAATGAAGGAGTGGTTTTTTCTATCTAATAATAAATGGAATAGCAATAGCAATCGCACCAATAAAGACCACTGTTGAAATAAATAGATTATATCTGGTGTTGTAGTTTACAAGTAATGAGACATCATAGTACTTATCTACATTCTGGTCTTTATACATCTGTAAAAGCCCTCCAATCAATTTAATTCTTGTCTGTTTTCCTTTAAGTAGTCCAATAATCACTATTATATTCACAACTATTACCAGGGATACTATTACAAACATTACAATAAGAAGGTTAGTGTCTTCACGAGAGCTTTCTGCGGTTGCTGAATTTACTCCAAGAGCCAACAAATTTAATAGAATAGCAGTAATTATAAAAATGGTATCAGTACGTGTATTTTGTTGTAATTCTGAGATTATATGTTTGTGCACTTGTTCAAGCATAAAAGATCACCTCCGTTAGTATATTATCATATTATAGTTTAGATGTATCAGAACATATAGAAAGTCTTTATAAGCTCTTTCGGCTCCTTCAAAAATTAGTTCGAAATTTCATACCTTAGGGCAGCCAAAAATGCTATTTATTATTTTCTGATATAATATCTTCTATCTTAACGAATTTAGCCTTTGATGACTTTTCTTTTTCCTCAAATTCTTCGATTATTTCTTTATCCTTAATTTCTTCATAAAGATCCCACAGAGATAACTTGAGCAGGTTTGAATAATCGCAATTATAGTATTTTTTCAATATTTTAAGTATTTTTGTTTCCTTATCATTAAATCTTACTGATACTACTGCCATTTTTTATACACCTCATCTCTCTTACCAATATAAATAACATAAATATCTTTTCCTGAAAAATAAAACAAAGCCCTATATTTACTCTTCCTTAGCCTATAATAAACCCTATCATAGTTTCCCTTTATCTTTTTAATATCAAATAAATCCATATCTTTGGTCACATCTATAGATAGAAAAGCATTATGAAAAAGTTGCATTATCCTCTTTGGTATTTCTCCTTTTTCATAAGACTTCTGAACCGCTTTTTCATAATAAGTCATGTAAACAATGTAATACAAATAATAATTATTGTCAATCCTGTTATAAAGCGTTTATTATTTTTATTATTTAAGTTTTTATTATCAGCAAAGCCTCTAATTGCAAACATTAATATAATATTTCGGGATAATAATTTTAAAACTAAGTTTTAAAATCTCAGTTCTAACTCTGTCCACGGTCCCCAGCCAATTCTATAGTTATATATATATTTAATTATTTCTAAACTGATTCAATATAAAGCAAGCATTTGGTAAAATATAATAGCCATAAATTAACAGAAATTTATGCGTAAATCTATTAATTATAGTAAAGGGTGTAGTCCAATAGAAGGATAACCGAAAATTAATGAAAAATATAAAAACCAGAGAAACCAATTGATAAGTTACAGCAAGTTAGCATGGACAGAACCAATTCTCGGTCCACCGGAAGATTATGAGGAAGAGACAGAGTTATTCAGCAGGATAATAAAGAAATATTCTAAAATTGAACCTAAAACTCTGCTCCATATCGGATGTGGTGCCGGAGGAAATGATTATATATTCAAAAGACATTTTAAAGTAATAGGAATAGACATTAGTAAAGATATGTTAAAAATTGCACAAAAGCTAAATCCGGAAGTTGTTTATTACCAGTATGATATGAGGAAATTAAAACTTGATAAATGCTTTGATGCGATTGCCATTCCTGATTCCATCGGTTATATGGTTTCAGAAAAAGACTTAAGAGAGGTGATTTTTTCTGCAAACAAACATTTAAAAAAAGGAGGCATACTTTTAATTGTAGCCCATACCAAAGAAGAGTTTTTAGAGAATAATTTTTTATATACCGGCTCAAGGGAGGATATAGAAATCACAGTATTTGAAAATAATTATATTCCCAATACTTCTGAGACAACTTATGAGGCTACGATTATATATTTGATCAGTAAAAATGGTAAATTAGAGATTCATTCTGATCGTCATACAATAGGTCTCTTTAAATTAGAAACCTGGCTTGATATCTTTAAAGAATTTAAATTTAATGCTATCCTGTCCTGAATCTCTCCAAAGCCCATTTTATTTGTGTCCTGACGTCCTCATCTATATCTTTTAAGGCCCTTTTGAGAGGTTTTATTGCTCTTCTGTCCCCAATCTTTCCAAGGGCAACCGCTACCGCTTTCCTAACTTCTGCAGATTCATCCCTTAGAGCCTGGATAAGTGAATCTATAGCCAGATTATCATTTCGTTTTGAGCCAGGCATATCGATCTTGGTATCCAGACAAAATATGGCACCTGGATCAAGGAGAGTCCCCGGGGGATCATTGGCCCTTTTATAATTAATGTCACCCAGTACATATGCTGCGTTCATTCGCACCTGCCAGTTATTATAAACTAAAGCATTGATAAGGGGAGAAATTACTGAATTGCCTATATTCCAGAGTATATATTTAATACGTTTTACTAATTCGGAATCCTCATTTCCCAGTAGCTGGATTAACGTATCAATAACTGGCTCACCAATATCACTTAATGCATCTGCAGCAAGTCTTCGGACATCCAGCCTCTCATCGCTTAGCGCTGCGATAAGTGGCTCTATTGCTCTGGTATCCTGTATTTTACCAAGTGCCCAGGCAACCCACATCCGCACCCTCCAGTTTTCATCCTTGAGTGCAAGTATAAGCGGTTCGACTGCCCTTATCCCTCCGATCTTGCCCAATGCTTCTGCAGAATATTCTCTTATCTCTTCATCTCCATGCTTCAGTGCCTCTATTAAGCCTTCAACATTCCTATTTCTCTCCAGTTCCTGGATATCAGGTTTGTTCATTCCAGTGACAGTGCTTTGAGCTGCCTGCAATAATTTTATTATTTCTACATGCCCCTTCTCTAAAGCAAGTTCAAGTGCAGTCTTACCGAATATCTCTTTAGCATTAATATCTGCGTTTTTTTCTATGAGTAACTTTACAAGTTCTGTATGACCACATATTGAAGCAAATATCAAAGGTGTCTGGCTGTAGCTATTTTTTATATTAACTTCAGCGCCTTTTCTTACAAGCATCTCTGCTATTTCAGTATTTTTCATTCCCGAAGCATCGATAAGTACAGCAGTACCATTTTTATCTTTAGCATTAACATTGGAATCTTTTTCTATAAGTATTTTTGCTGCTTCTATATGTTTTTCTTTCACAGCATAAATCAAAGCAATTTCACCGTCTTTATTCCTTGTATTGACATCAGCTCCCTTTTCTATAAGTAGCTTTACTATTTCAATATGTCCTTCTCTTGAAGCATACAATAGCGCAGTAAAACCGTAATCTTCTTGAGCATTGACATCAGCACCCTTTTCTATAAGTAGCTCAACTATCTCTAAATTCCCCTTCTCGGAAGCAAACATCAATGCAGTTACACCGCCAAAGGCTTTTGTATTAACATCGGCACCCTTTTTTAAAGCATCTCTTACTCCACTTATATCACCTTGCTTTGTTGCTTCTAATAAATCCATAATTTCCCCCTAAAATAAAAAACCAAATACATTAGTCGGTTTCACTATAGCTTTAAGCTTTTCTATAAAATTGGCGACCAACTGCATTAGAAAAAGCCTCAATGCTACTAAATTCTCCTATTATTTAATGGTTATTGTTTTTCAAGATAATTATAGTATCGGTATTGGTAATATCAAATTATTTCTGAAAGTAATTTAAAAGAACAATAAATATTAAAGTCCCAATTCATGCCCGATCCAAGATCAATAATTTAGTTTTAATAATATACAAAGTGGACTGGTTCAGATATAAGTTATAACCAATTAATACAATATTCGTTTAAATTGCAAAATATAAAAATCAGGCGTATATTTTAAATATTATAATATATCCACATTAAGACTGCAGACAAATAACAACAGCAACACTGCATAATATTTACAGCTCTTAAATTAAATATTACTTAATAATTTCTATACTGTACATATATAATCTGTTAGGCTCCTAAGGAGGACTTGAGTTATGAGCAAGAAAACTATTATGGTAATTACAGTAATAGCTGCAGTAACAATATTTTATACAATGAATATTGGTTGTGGAGCAACAGAATCTTCTAAAATCGTAACCTATATTGATGAAGATAACGGCTTTACCATTGATCATCCTTATAATTGGAACATTGAAACTCCGAGTAATCCTCCAGAACTTAAGGTCTCAATTTATGAAAAGGAAATTGGCTTAAATCCTGTTGGCATACTGGTGGGAAAGTACGAAGCTCCAGGATACGACCTTGAGAGTTTTACTGAATTTAGGGGAAAATTCCTATCTGATAATTGCATAGATTATCATTCTATCTCAAAAGAAAATCTAACCATAAACGGTATTTATGCAATAAAGCATTTCTACACAGAAACTATCGGGCAGATATCCTATAAAAAAGTAGAAGTATGTATTATTAAAGATGATACCGGTTGGATTATCTGTTTTAATTCTCCTGGAAAAACCTTTGATAACTATGCTATCATTTATGACAGAGCTTTTGAGAGTTTTAAAATAGTAAAGTAAAAGGCAGTTAATCCACAATAATTGTATCTTTTATTAAGAAACGATATTTACAGAAAAAAATATTTTTTAATGTAAAATGAGTAATAAAAAAAATATAGTAAAATCATCCATTTCTTCGATATTTATTTTTTTGCTTGCAGCTATCTTCTGGTATTTTCTTAGAAAATTATTCCTCTGGAATGAAGGGAGAATAAATGCAGGCCTAATATATGCTTTTATTTTCTTTAGCATATTTATCATATTCTCGCTTGTATATTTAATTCTAATAGATAATAGGAAAATAATCATTGTCACTTCCCTGTTTGTAAGCCTTGGTTTTTTATTTTTCTTTTTAAGGGAAAATAACGGTTGGGTAAGCAGAGCTGCAATTATAGCTTATATAATTTCTGCATTTATATTGCTCACTGGGTATAGTACTGCAAATAGAAATCTTACTGCTGAAAGAAAAAATAATATAAAGTTTTATCCAGTAAAGATAATATCACGTGCTGTCCCGGCTTTTATGATTATTAGTAGATTTCATGAGTCTTATGAGAGAAGACCAAGAATTCAGGGGCATTTTTATTGAAGGGCTAAAAGAAATAGCCGATAATGCTGACCTTTATCTATTGAATAAATACAGGGCTAACCTTTCAAATAACTGGGGTGTTGAAATAAGTGGCAAAGAAACAATGGGTGTGGTTTACGCCCAATTGATTAATAACAGAATAAATCAATTTCCTCCAAGGGTAAGAAATTTGTTATTGATAATGCCTGTTGCAGCTCTGTTCGGGATACTTCAAATTGCTTTTATAGTCCTGGGGTACATATATTCATTTTTCTCCTGGTTGGTATTGATTATCTTATATAAAACGAAGTTTTACCATTATAAAATTATTGAAGTTAAGAAACAGGAAATTGAAATTTAGTCATCTAAAGTAATATGAACTCCTACATTGTTTAAGGAAAGTCAAATATTTTTTAAAACAAACACTCCATTATCAAGTATTGCAGTAGTAATTGATTGATTTATTGACAACTTTTTTATAGTATTTCATTTGTCTCATTTTTCCTTAACCACATTGCCCAGCCAGTTAGAACAATAGTCTATTTTACAAGTGCATCAAAGTTTTTATTCATGGTATACTCTAGTTTTTTTGACTTCTTAATTCCAAATTCTAAAATAAAAAATTAATAAATTAATAAATCTTGATTTATTTAATTATAAGTTATATATTTATAACATAAAGTTAGAAATATATAACAAGGAGAAAAGTAATTGGAAGCAAAATTCAAAATAAATCCAATAGCTTTCTTAGGTCTTATTGGCCTTATAGGTATATTTGGCTTCTTTAATGGAAGCTGGGATTGGTTTATATTCTTCCCCTGGTTTGTCTGGTTTGTTTGGTTAAAAAAACCCACTGATGAACGCTTCTATACAAATATCTATAAGGCTGCTCGTAATGGATTTGTAATTGCAATGATAGGGGTATCTATAATACTTGGATTAATGGGGTTTAAATTACCTTACAGATCCCTTATAGTCTCTGCAATTATTCTTTTTGAAGCTCTTCTTGTAGGTTTTATTGCATCATTTTTATATTATGAGAAAAAAGGCTGCTGATAACGATTATGCTCAGGACAAGAATTAGAGAATACAGACTAAGGGCTGATATGAAACAAGGAGAACTTGCAAGACGGGTGGGTGTACGTAGGGAAACAATTGTTCATCTTGAAGCAGGTCGGTACAATCCATCACTTAAACTTGCATATGATATAGCAAAAGTGTTTAATGTTTCGATTGAAGAAATCTTTAGGTATGAGGAGTAAATAAATGAGGAGAAAAAATTTAAAAGAAAAAATTATTTTCTTTCTTATCCCTTTGACAGTAGTTATCATAACAGGAATATATATTGGGTTTTTTTATGTAGATATGTTTAAACTCGGTACCCATTTTGCAATATCAAAATTAGAAATCAAGGATGGGTATGTTACCGGAAGTGCAAAAAATGTCGGAAGCTACAATGTAAGGTCAGTAAATATTGTCGCAACATTAAAGGAAAAAGATGGTGGCTATAGAATTATGGTAATACCTCTTAACCCTTATAATCTTGAAATAGGAGAGGAAACAACATTTAGCGAAGAGATTGAAGATTATTCCAAAATAGATAATAGTTTTATTAGGGCTATTATCCAAACAAGATAGCTAAAAGCAACTAAATAATCTGTTTGTGATTTTTATAATTTCAATTTGAGAACTTATTTATTCTTATTAATTCTTGTAAAAATGGTTCGAGATTTCGCTACCTGGGAATCCAATTTCATGATTACATAATAGTGCTCTGCTAACACACACCTATTTATAGCTCTTTTTGTTTGCGGGGATGAGTGACTACATTTATTATTAATTGAATGACAACAAGAGCAAGCATTATTACACCATTAACAGTAGAAGTCTTCCACACCATAACTACAAATCCATAGCTCATTGCATAGTAGAGAATTAGATATGGAATTAGAAGTTTCCAGTTTTTTCTAAAATTAGTACGGAAATCAATTTTTAAAATATAATCATACAAACCCTCTATTGCTAAAAACGCCAGGAAAATTCCTAAGAAAATAATGTATTGCACTGCTTTATTTTCCCTTATAACTAAGAAAATCCCATAGGCTGCTGGAATTACCAGTAAAAAATAAATCCACCCTGGGGCAGCCATTCTTTTATGTATGACGATATATAATTTTACGATTTAATCAATGTATTTACTCAAAAAAAACTAACCGTGCTCTTACAGGGTTAAAAGTAAAAGCAGGACATTTAGAAGAATCAGGAATTAAAAAAGTAAAAAATGTCTTAAAAGTCCCTGCCATTGATAAATTTGGATAAACATAGTTTACATAAATTCAGGTGGATATATAACTGTACCGGATTTATCTTTCAATGCGTCTTTAGAAAGCTCCATTGCCATAAAAGCTTCATCAGGAGCTTCGAAAGGACATTTTATATTCCATTTTGAGGCTTTTTGAAAACCGAATCTGGGATAATAATCCTTATGCCCCAGAACAATTATAGATTCAAACCCGAGCTCTTTTGCTTTGCTTATCCCTACCTCTATCAATTGCGACCCAACACCTTTTCTTTGAAATTCTGGAGCTACGGCAACTGGCGCCAGTGCAAGGCTTTCAAATATCAAACTCCCTGATATTCTAATTTTAGAGAAAAGAATATGACCTATAATTTTGCCATCTTTTTCAGCTACCAGCGAAAGTTCTGGAATGAAATTATTGCCATTTCTAATTTTATTTACCAGCCTACTTTCTTCTTCCTGCCCGAAGGCTAATTTATTTAAATTAAAAATGTCGTCATAGTCTTTCCTGGCTTCTTTTCTTATTAATATATCCATGCCTTTATTATCCAATCAATTCATGTTACAAAAATTCTGATTAATTATAATGTGATTTTTATTATTAACTACCCTTTTTTCCCATATATAATTTCTGCCATATCGGATCAAAAATTTTTTTTAATTGCTCATCATAAGAAGTAAAAGAATCATGATAATCCTTATCATCTATTAAATCAGGGCAACCATTCTCGCCGGTAATCTTACCATTTAGATTCTCGCATCTCTCCTTTGCCAGATAATCAAATTGATAAGCAGGTTTATATTTCTTTACCAAATCGGATAAATCCTGGTAGTGGTCCCTGTATGGACAGGGGGTTAAAAGATTACCTTCCGGTATCGTATCCTTAATTCCATGCCCATTTTGTTTCTGCCATTCCCTTATCACCTTGAGGAAGGGCTGATCCAGTACATGGGTTAAATTTTTCCCACTTTCATAATACTCATAAATATTGCCGGCAATATAGGGCAAAAAAACACAGGGCATTATATTACCATCCCAGTCGATATGTATGTATCCTCCGTCCCTGCCTGCTGATATGCAGCCTTTGACCATAGTTCCATGATTCCAGAAATCGATCAAGAATAATCTTTTGTCCTCTATTACCTGCCACATCCTTTCCCAAAATTTTAATCTCTGATTAACTGTAGGCATCAAATCGAAGTTCGGATTGCGACCAATGGGGAGATACTGAAAATAGAATCCATAGAAGACACCCTGGTTTATAAAGAAATAATCCAAAAATTCATCATCCAATACCTGAGAGCAATTTTTTCGGTTTACAGTAACCGATATTCCGAAAGGCACACCTACTTTCCTCATCAATGCCATGGAATTCAAAACCCTATTAAAAACTTTCTCACCTCTCCTGCTGTCGGTTGCCTTCTGCATTCCTTCCACAGAAAAAGCAAGAGTGGTATTTTTGCACTCACCAATCTTTTTAGCGATGTTTTCATTTATTAATGTGCCATTAGTAAATACCAGAAAAAGAAGGTCCTTATTTTTCTCTGCAATATCCAGTATACCTTTTTTTTGTGACCGGTATAAGAAAGGTTCTCCCCCACTGAATACTATTAGTTTTATGCCCCATAATTTTTTTGCATCATCTATAATTTTATCCAGGATATCCCAGGATAGCTTTCCTTTATTTTCATCTCCGGTCCTGATAGATGCTGCATAGCAATCCGGGCATCTCAGATTGCATTCATGTCCAGGGCTTATTACCAGAAAGAAAGGAGGCCTGCAGCCTCTTTTAGATACGAAATCCTTTACCTCTTTATTTTTTTCGCGGGGTACAGCAATAGCTCGAGCCCAAAGGGTTAATACGTCTCCTGTAACTTGTTTTTTTATGCTATTTCTTTCCAGAGATTTTCTTAAGGAATTGATTATAGCCCTAACCATAATTTTTTTTTCATATAAAACCCTGGTGCTTGAACTGGAAAAATTGTTTTTTTTATCTGGCTTAAGATTCATACTGGCTATTTTTTCTATCAACTTTAAAACAATATTTCTAGTAAACCTGTTATAAAGCAGATAGTTTAAAAAGGAATAAAAAAAGGGAATTTTATTTAAATTATTTCTCATTTTGTAGTTCATATGCTCAAAGCTTCAGTTAAAATTGGAAATCACTTAAATTACTTAGAATATAAAAGAATTATAAGAGTAATTTGATTTTTAATAAAGATTTAATAAATTGGTCTTAAGGAACAGTTTTTTCGGGATAGTATATAGAATGTCCCTCTAAAGTTATCTCTCTTTAATCCTAAGTTTGATAGAAGACTCTTTTATAAACCCTCATTGCGAAGACATAAGCCACAATAGTAATCCCAACACACCATGCAATAGCAATCCATATCTCGTTTCCTGCAGGTTCTGAATTCAGCAGGGAACGTACTGAATCAACTATAGATGTTACGGGCTGCTTTTCCGCAAATGCTCTGACGACAGCTGGCATTGTCGCTGTCGGGAAGAATGCTGAGCTAATAAACGGCAAAAATTTTAGCGGGTATGAGAATGCACTCGCACCATCTTAGGATTTTACCGCCAGCCATGTCAGTGCCAGTGTGAACAGCACGAGTATTCCCGCAAACACAAGCCATTCCAGAACGCCCGCACCGTTCGATCCGAGTAGCGAGAAAATCTTTCCTCGCTTCACATCGAAATCTACACCTTTAAGGACTCCCATTGTTTTGAAAGATTTCCGCAAGTCTTTCACCTGAATCATAATATCTGTCATTTAGAATCGCTGCCCCTTCCGAGTTTTTTCATAATTTCACGGTTCAGCACCTCACGCCAGTTTTCCGTGTAGGTCCTGGCGTTTCTCAACAGATCATCGCAGAACACTGCCACGTCTTCGCCCGTGATTTCCAGAACGTGTTTGCCCTCGGCCACACCGGATTCGAACAAATCAATCAATTCATAATGAACTTTCAACATATCATATCCATCTCCCGACGCGAATTTCCACATATATTGCTGAATTTTTTTGAACACAAATCGATAGTCTTCTGGCATGGCTTCGACACGCGCCATCATCATTTTATATTCTTTTTTATCACCAATTATTTTTTTTAAAATATCCAGCATCTTATTTTCCTTCTTTCTTTAAATTATTAATTTTCAACTCGACAAACTCCCATTTTGACCAGAATCGGCGCAATTCCTCACGCCCTGCGTCGTTAAGCTCGAAAAACTTCCTCATCGGACCCATGTCGGACGGTTTTTTCTCAATGTCTACAAGTTTATTCTTTTCAAGCCGTAATAAGATGGTGTAGACAGTACCGTCCACCACGTCCGTAAATCCAAAGGCGTTCAGTTGCCTTGTGATTTCATAGCCATATGTTTTCTTGCGGCTAATTATTTCAAGTACGCAACCCTCTAAGACACCTTTCAGCATTTCTGTAAGGTTTTCCAAGTATACCTCCTTGCTATTATGTATAACTAATATCCAGTATCACTTATTACTGCTATATAGTAATGCATAATAGTGTGGTTGTCAAGAGGTAAATCGAGAATCTTTTATTAAACTGGCTCCTGTAATTTAATGGTAGAAGAATTATTGGATTTAAATATTTATTAACGAACTACTATAAATCTTGCATTTATTGCTACAATAATTGTGCTAAGTGACATCAGCGCTGCACCTACAGCTGGACTTAAAATAATTCCAAATGGAAAGAGCACCCCGGCGGCCAGCGGAATAGCAAATAAATTATACCCTGTAGCCCAGCCAAGATTCTGAAGCATTTTTCTATATGTTGCTCTTGAAAGGTCTAAAATAGAAATAACATCTAAAGGATTACTCTTCACAAGAATGATATCGGCAGTCTCTATTGCTACATCGGTCCCGGCCCCAATAGCAATACCGATATCAGCCTGTGCAAGTGCCGGAGCGTCATTTACGCCATCTCCAGTCATTGCCACAACCAGACCTCTTGACTGGATTTCTTTTATCTTATCTGATTTATTTTCAGGCAATACCTCTGAAAAATATTCTTCAATTCCCACTTCTTCTGCTACCCATTTAGCCACCTGCCTGTTATCACCAGTTAGCATCATGGGCTTTATATTAAGATACTTTAATTTTTGTATAACCTCTTTTGATTCCTCTCTTATTATGTCAGCAAGCGCTATTGCTCCCACAGGTTCATTATCAATTAAAACATATACTATAGTTTTACCCTGAGAAGATATCTTGTCGGTCTCTTTAACCTTTTTTATCTTTATATTATTTTCGTTTAAATATCCGGGACTTACTATTTTTACATGCTTTCCATTTATAGTACCTTCCACACCTTTACCTGTAATAGATTTAAACTCTGACACTTTATATCTATCATCAGAAGCCCTGGCAATAGCTTTGGCTATAGGGTGTGAGGATTGAGATTCAAGTGAAGCTGAATATTTCAGGATTTCTTCTTTACTGATATTACTGCTCAGAGATATTGTATCAGTTACACCAAATTCTCCTTTGGTCAAAGTTCCGGTCTTGTCAAATACGACAGCATCGATATTCTTTGCTTTTTCAAATGAAGCCCTGTTTCTTATGAGTAGACCTTTTCTTGCTGAGAGAGCTGTAGATACTGCCACAACAAGAGGTATAGCAAGGCCAAGAGCATGGGGACAGGTTATTACCATTACAGTAACTGCTCTTTCCAGTGAGAACGCTAAATCTTTATCCATAAGTAGCAGCCATGCAAACAATGTTATCGCTCCTGCTGAAATACCGATAATAGTTAACCAGAATGCAGCTCTATCGGCAAGGCTCTGCGTCCTTGATTTGCTCATCTGGGCCTGCTCCACTAATCTTATTACTCCTGAAAGAAAAGATTCTTTGCCTGTTTTTTTAACTTCTACTGTTACTGAACCCTCACCGTTTAATGAACCTCCTATAACTTCCATACCTTCTTTTTTAGTCACAGGCTTGGATTCACCGGTTAGCATTGCCTCATTTACCGAAGTGTTTCCTTTTAAAATAATACCGTCAGCAGGAAGCTTCTCGCCTGGTTTTACCAGGACCCTGTCTCCTTTCTCAAGTTCTTCTAATGGAATATCATTAGTATTATCACCATAAGTTATTTTATGGGCATCCCTTGGCATGAGTCTTGCCAGTTCATTTAGAGCACTAGATGCACCCATAACAGATTTCATCTCTATCCAGTGTCCTAGAAGCATGATTACAATAAGTGTAGCAAGTTCCCAGAAAAAGATCTTTCCTTTAAGACCGAATACTACTGCACTGCTATAAAGGTAAGCAACAGTTATAGCAATACCTATTAAAGTCATCATTCCTGGTTGTTTTGTCCTGATTTCATTATATAAACCTTTAAGGAATGGCCATCCACCATAGAAAAATATTATTGTAGATAGCGCAAACAGGATATAGGTATCACCCGGAAACTTCATAATCTCTTCTATATTTAAAAAACCCTGTATCAGGGGAGATAGCATAAGAACAGGTATGGTTATTATTATAGAGACGATAAAGCGTTTCCTGAAATCTCCTACCATGTGTTTATGATGATTATGTGCATGATGTTTTCTATGTTCTTCCATATTTACTCTGATGCTCCCAATCACATCGATAAAAACATATCTTCCTTTATTTATTTTGCAAGATATCCTCCTGCAAGTTCAATGGCTTTGTTTTTATCTATTTATATTGATACCCTCTTGTGAAAAAGTGTATTTGTGGATACATTCTGCATTTCGGGTTCTACATCATATTTAGCTACATCATCATATTAAGCTTCCAATTTATAAAATTATCATTAATACTATTTTATTGATATTATATCAGATTAGAATATTAGTGAGACATTGCAAATAGTATTTTAATTTCATTCATTGCTTGACTCTAAATCTATATTTTAGAAGCCGGAAAAGCCCCCTGGATGGTTTGTAAACCCTATCAGGAAATCTCTCGACAAGTTTCCAGACACATCCGTTGACCGTTTTTGGATGGAAGCTGGGATCTGACGCTTCAATTTTTGAGCGCAGTTCAGACCAATGCAGACCCTCCGGATTTTGCTCCAGTAACTCTAATGCTTTTTCGTATATACGTTCCGTGATTGTAAATTTTCTCATGTTATTATTATAGCAGTACTTTGTTCTTTGGTTAAAAGTTGTAGAGAAAATAGACTTAAATGAGTATAATCTTGTCGCCATTTATGTAATTTATCGATATCCAGGAGATATTAATTTCTTAAAAATTCGCTAGGTTGATTATTACTTTTAAAAAGTGATTCGAGATTTTGTAACCTTGGGGTAGACAGGCTGTGTATTTGCTAAAGTTACCAATTCAACTATAGATTTCATCCTTTTCATTCTAGTATTATAATTATATTAGGTTAAATAATAATAAGATTCTGATGCATGTAATAAAAATATAAAATAATGAATGAAAAAAATCATTTAAATCAAAGAAGAGATAAAAAGATAATTTTTATTAATTAATTCAGACGGAGGTTAAATCATGGCTAATAGAGAAGAAACATTATTGCTTAAAAAATATCTGAGAGAGATGGATGAACTCCTGAAAACCAAAAACTTTACTAATGAATTAATATCAGACGCTATACGTAAATTACATAAGGACACTTTAAATGAAATATTATTTATCAGGAGAGCTGTTAACGATATTAAAAAAAAGTTATAAGAAGTCAAAAAATATAGACAGCAAATATTCCTAAACCCAAAAGTAACTATATTCGGGGAAATCAAAATTAATAATAGTTAATAATTTTTAATAATTTTTGTAGCTTAGTTTTTATCTCTTTATCAATATCCCAAAAAGTCCTCTAATTAGCTCTCGGCCGATCTGCCTTCCGACAGAAGTTGCAGCAGACTTAGCCATTTTAGTAATAACAGAATCAGGCTGACGTTTTGTAGGTATCTTTTTTCCATAATCATACTGGCTTTTTTGTGAATATTTTTCTTTAGCAGCCTCTTCCTGGGCAGCCAGTCTTCCCTTTAGTATTTCATATGCGGATTCCCTGTCTAAAGTAGTCCGATATTTATTATGGTATATCGAGTTAATTATTAATTCATTTCTATATTCAGGAGTTATAGTTCCAAGCCGGCTTTTTGGTGGTAGTACAAAAGCCTGTTCAACTATTGAAGGACGACCATGCTCATCTAAAAATGATACCAGCGCCTCACCCACTTTTAGCTCTGAAATTACCTGGACGATATCTAACTCTGGATTTGGCCTGAAAGTTTCTGCCGCTACCTTTACAACATCCTGTTCTCTTGGAGTAAATGCACGAAGTGCGTGCTGTACCCTATTTCCAAGCTGACCCAGAACTTTATCAGGCAGGTCAGTGGGATTATGTGTTACAAAGTATACACCAACACCCTTTGACCGTATCAGTCTTACTACCTGCTCTATTTTATCAAGTAGAACTTTCGGTGCTTCATCAAACAATAGGTGTGCTTCATCAAAAAAGAAAACTATTTTTGGCTTTTCAATATCACCAACTTCCGGCAGTTCCTCAAACAGTTCTGACAGAAGCCAGAGTAAAAAAGTCGAATAAAGAGCCGGTGAATTAAAGAGCTGTTCCGCAGCCAGTATATTAATATAGCCTCTTCCATCGTTATCTGTTTTTAAAAAATCTAAAATATCGAGTGCCGGTTCTGCAAAAAAATTTTCTCCTCCCTGCTCTTCCAGGGTCAGCAGTCCCCTCTGAATCGCTCCTATAGATTGGGCCGAGATATTTCCATATTCAAGTGTATAATCTCTCGCATTATCTCCAATGTATTTAAGCATACCCCTTAAATCTTTAAGGTCTATAAGAAGCATTCCTGAATCATCTGCAACTTTAAAAACAATATTTAATACCCCACTCTGAACTTCATTTAAGCCAAGAAGTCTTGACAGCAGCAGTGGCCCCATCTCGGAGACAGTTGCCCTTACGGGATGACCCTGGGTACCAAATACATCCCATAGAACAGTAGGGAAGCTCTGGTATCTGAAATCTTTCAGACCCAGAAGCTTTATTCTTTCCTCAATTTTTGGATTTCCTCCACCTGCAGTAGATATACTTGCAACATCACCTTTAATATCTGATAAAAATACAGGAACTCCTATTGAGCTAAATGCTTCAGCAAGTACCTTCAAAGATACTGTTTTACCTGTACCTGTTGCTCCCGTAATCAAACCATGACGATTTGCCATTTTAGGCAGCAGACATATTTCATTATCACTCTTAGCAAACAATAGCTTATTAATATCTGACATATGGTTCTCCTTCATTTTTATTAAGATAGTCCATTAATAAAAAAACATTACTGAATCCCGTTATTATAAACTGATTATATTTAATAGAGATAGCTTTAGCAAGATTGTAAATCACTTAAAAGATTTTTTAGCTTCTAGAACTTTAATGTCTGAATTGCAATAATTCTAACTTAATATATAAACTACCATTATGTAAGAAAAGTTATATAATAAAATAAAAAAAATTACCCTGTAAAATTCTCAGACTAAATTAATGTCATATTTTTAAATATTAGTATGACAATTCCCATGGTTATTTTAAAAGGATTACATTAATTTATTATTGCAGAGGTGATAAATTTGAAGAAACTTATATTTTTAGTGTTATTTATCTTCATTTTCTCTTCAGTCTACTTTTCCACATCTAGATTAGATAATTTATTTGCAGATGATATATTAAGGATAGACCCAACATCCGAATTCCAGAGATATCCTGATATTCATGATGAAAATATAGTCTGGATGGATAAAAGAACAGGAGAGACGGAAATCTATATATATAATATAGATTCTGGATTTTCCAGTCCTGTCTATCCAGGTGGCAATAAGCAGTTCTCACCGGCAATTTTTGAAGACAATGTTGTATGGTCAGAGTTTGTACCTGATACCGGTGACCCAACCTCACAGATTTTCTATTATAATCTGCTAACGCCAGATATAGAACCCTTAAGAATAGACCCAACAGAATTTAATCAGACTTCAGTTGATATTTATGAGGATAGAATAATCTGGTCTGACTTCAGATTGGGCAGCGAAAATATACAGACATACCTCTATGACCTATCAACTGAAGAAGTTACAAGGATCTGTCCTACATCTTCAAATCAGATCCTTCCCCGTATTTACGGAAATAAAATAGTATGGGCAGATAACATTGACAATATGGCAACTGATATTTATAAAGAACAAATCTATATGTATGATATTGAAACTTCAGCAGTTACCAGGATAGACCCTACTGATTCCAGTCAGACCTGCCCTGCAATTTTTGGAGATAAAGTAATATATTCCGATGACAGAAATGGAGGTATATACCAGATATATATTTATGATATTACAACTGGAACATCATCAAGGCTATCTCCAACATTAAATGATCAGTTTGTAGGAAATATTTATGGTAACAGGGTAGTTTGTTATGAGAATGATCAAATATATGTTTGCAATATTACTACAGGTGGGCCTCCATTAAGAGTTGACCCGACATCTTATAGGCAGCTATATCCAGATATATATGAGGACAGTATTGTATGGGAAGATGAAAGAGATCTAGATGATGACAAACAACAGATATACCTTAAGGTCCTTCCTATTACAATAAACCCCTCTATCATTGAGTCTATTTTTGCAAGATTTGAAAGCATAATAAAGAAACCTCTTTTTATACCTGATACTATGAAATCAAAGTTAAGTAAAAATATTCTTTCATTTATTAATTATACAATAGGCATATTAAATTCTTTTACCGGTAATGATGTTAAACCAATTGTTGGTTTCCCTGAATCTGATACTGATTTTATGAATATTAGTAAAACTCGTGAAAAAGATATTTTGGAAGAACAAGAATCTGTAGAAACAATATCTGAAGAAGAGCCTTCCGAAGAAGCAGAGGAAGGGAAAGAAGATGAAGAGGAAGAGGAGACTGAAGAAGAAAAAGAACAGGAGGAATCTACCGAAGAAACTACCGAAAGTGAACAGGAACAGGAAGAAGCTCCAGAAAT
>Ga0307431_1000914_pt1 | contig 17948 bp, 25 predicted proteins | sample SalMarWE160170MG_FD_202155 | JGI IMG/M metagenome (GOLD analysis project Ga0307431, IMG submission 202155) | Salt marsh sediment microbial communities from the Plum Island Ecosystem LTER, Massachusetts, United States - WE1603-170 | ecosystem: Environmental > Aquatic > Marine > Intertidal zone >...
ACCATTTTCTTGCCATGTTTCAGGCTCCTTATTTTTATCCAAGCGTCTCTTGTGATAGCGACGCTTGTATAGGATTCTTGTGTCATTTTCATATCACCTATTTCTATTACTAAGTACTAAGTATATAAAGCTTTTGGTTCTAAGCACTAATTTCTAATTTTATGGCGTACTAAGAATCGTTAAAACGCCTTTGAGGGTAGGGTAAACGTGTTAAATATATTCTTTTAGAAGTACTTTATGGGTATAAAATAGTTTACTGTTATAGATGCAAACACCGAAAAGTATTTAAAGGAATGAGATGTAGGCTATGTGGTGATGTCTACGGATGAAAAAAAGAAAGTAACTATCGCCATTACAGGCGAAAACGCAGTGGCGGTGTCTTGGAAGCTGAAACTATTGAAAGTAAAGTACAACTGCAAGACTTGGAGCGAGTTCTTTGAGAAAGTTGCGGAGGTAATGGAACATGAATAATCTACCTGAGTGTTCAAAAAGGGCGATTCTCGCCCTGACGGTGAATTTCGGATTTGTGATCGTGACTCTCTGGATCGGGAAGATCTTGACAGAGCTCTTCCTCGCTGACCTCGCAGCACTGACTTTTTATTTCGGCACTCGTGAAATCGGAGATCGACAAGACATGAAAAAAGTTGCAAAAAAAGGGTACCTGGCAAAGAAGTACCCCCTCGCTCTACCCCCGGGATGGGTAAGATTTATATTGGCGGGTACCCTCGTGCTGGGGATGATAGCGTATGGTTTGAAGTATCATACCGTGCTGCGAGACTTTGCAGCACTCACAGGATACGGTCTGACATGGTTTTTTGCGGGCGGTTTCCTGAAAAACTTTAAGTTCGGAGGCGAATAGCGTGTATTCTCAGGTAGAGAAGGCACCCACTACCAATACCACGTTTTTGGGCGATATTCCTCCCCCTTTTTTCGTGGTATCACCTATACAAACTGGGGACGCACGCAACTCCGATAAGGAGGCGATAAATTGAAAATAAAAAAGATAGGAGCTATTTTAGCAGGCGCAGTAATGCTTGGATCAGCTGTGGCAGCTGCATGGGATCCCGCAGAGGATAGACTCTTTTTTGTAGATCCTGTGACGGGACAGCCGAACGCCATAATCGTTGTCGGTGCTAACGCTGCCGCTTCTGATGTGACTGCAGGCGCATGGGTGGCCGCACAGATAGGAAACATGTGTTACTCGGTTTCATACACGGAAGACGTCGAGACTTTTGAATGGGACAAGAATCTTGAGGACAACTTTGTCTGGCTCACGGCTGGGAGAAAGTGCGGAGCATGGACAGGAAATGACTATGGCTACAAACCGCAGAAAGCTATCCTGGAAAATCTGTACTGGGATAACTATCAGGGGGATCAGCTGTACCCAAAAATTAATTGGCAGGATACGTTTGAGTGGATCACTCTCGTACCTGGAGAGCTGAACGCTATAGAAATGACGACAGGATTCATACGTTACGGGGTATGGTTCCACGTCGGGACTCCTTTCGAGTTCCTGGGGTATACCTTTGATCCCATTGCTGTGATCGATGATACGGCTGTAATCTGCGGTGAATCGGAGAGATGGCTTGACAATGAGTCGATAATGGTCGGTGAGTACAATTACGGCGGGTATATAGTGACCTTCGAGGACATAAATGTTCTCGGGAATAAAGTCCTGATCAGCGTGAGAGACCTCAAGGGAAAACTGCACTCAAGAGTTTTGAAGAGTGGGCAGCCTTTGATCTTGCCAGGAGCTCTTGAAGAGCCTGACTACGAGTATGAAGCCTTTAAACTGAAAGTGAACGGCATCTTTATGGGGGTGAGCTCGGCAAGAGCTTATGTCACCGTAGAGACAATCTCAGATGTCTACGCGATTGAGACTCCCATATACTGCCTCAATTCGGCGTGGGGGTACTATAACATTGAACCTCTGAAAGTACATGATCCAACGTACTCCAACACATACGAGCTGAAAATGTATGGGATACAGCCAACAGGGTATTATCCATACCCGTTTATGCCTACAATGATGTTCGACGTGCCTAATTTCAATATAGCGGAAGTGGAAAGCTTTGATTACGTTAACGGCGAGCATTTTAAGGTAGTTTTTGACGCTCACATCGACAAGGCAGAACTTCCCGACATAGTTTGGGAACTCGACGGCGTGAAAGTGGTCAGGAGGACGGGAGAGCTGATCCCTGATATCCACAGGGTAAAAATCTACCCGCAGGACTGGGTCCTCAACGACGACGAGATCGAGATCGGGCACAAGGTCAATTATAATCTGATCCTTGTGGGCGGTCCAGGACTCGTCGTACAACCGAACGGTGAAAATCTCGTGTGCAACACGCTCACAAAAGAGCTCGTGGATCTTGGACTCTCGAACGTGTATTGGAATCTATCGACAGGCGAATATGAATACATCGCTGATGCTTTCACAGATGGGAAGGCTGTCATAATCGTTGCAGGTGCTGACAGAGCAGCGACAAGAAACGCAGTAATAGACCTTTTAGACGATTTAAATCAATAAATCGTCATTCTTTTCTTTTTTTTGGTGATTAAATGGGAATACGAGGAGAGGTCAGAGAGATGAGGGGAGCATGGTACCCCGGGATCACAGCTGAGGACATACTTTTGAGAGTTTCTATCAATAGAGCGATCCTCACGCAGATCTGGAAAGCTTTATAAATATTCCTTTTCTTATTTATACTATGGAATCAACGACACCTAGAACTTTTAAAATCGTAGACCTTGCTAAAGTACCGTCCGCAGAAACGGGCAGAGTAGGAAAGTATGATCTGATTGTGACCTATCAGGACAGTGTAGGAAGGGTCAGGATTGTTACGCTCCCGAATGAGGAGTTTGAAGGAAAAGATGAGGAAGCACAGGCTGCTATTCTCAAGAAATACATCACAGTTGAAGAGACGGAGCGCACAAGATTCGTAGGAAAGGAGATCGCACTTTGATCACATGCAGGTCTCTGACTATTCATATCTGACGCCAGAGGAGGCACAAAAGAAGTTTATAAAAGCATCGTGGCAGATCTACGTAGGGCAGTTTAAGGTCCGCTTTTTCACCAGGGACGTCCGTTCTGATTATTATCTGAAATACGAGCTCGCTGCATTCTGGGAGGGTAGGATTCAGGAACTGCACGGCTGGGATGATGTGCTCGGACAGATAAAAGACTGGTTGTATGAGAATATTTATCTCAGAGTGAAAGCTCTCTGGGACAAGTACATCAGGCCTATCATTGATGCGATCTTGGTTCCCCTCAGGTGGTTGTGGGGGGAAACCAAAAATCTTGCGTTCACAACGTACAGATTTGCGAGGGATGCGTATAACAAAGTTAGTGAGGTCTATACGAAGATTGTTTATGATGTCATCTCAAAACTCGGTTACATTTGGGACTGGGTCTATGGTCTGGGCTCAAAAATTTATGGATGGGTATCGGAAGCCATGGGGGTTGTGTGGACATGGTTGGTAAAGCTATACAACGATTACATACGCCCCGGTCTCGACAGCCTCTGGGGATGGATCCAGAATCACCTCACTTTTATTGGTCACTTACTTGCGGCGGTATCAAACATGCAGGGGGTGTATCACGGTGCGACAATATTTAGATTTGATAATGAGCATAACTACCTCGTAGAGTCATTCGGGCATGTATATGACATTCTTGGAGGTATTCCTGGGAAGATATGGGGAGCACTCACGGACGTTTTCGATCTCCTGAAGGATGGGGGGAAGTGGCTGTGGGGTCACGTGTTGAAACCTTTAGGAGAGCTGATCTGGAGCAAGCTCGAGTGGGTGAAAGATCAAATTATGGCGATTTTTAGAAAGATCTGGAATGGAATACAGGATGCTATCAGCGGGTTTTTGCCAATCACTCCCGAAAATGCCGAGGGCGTTGCCGTCTCAATGCTATCAGTCGCGGGCCTTGCGGCAGGGGGATTGCTTGCTATGACTGCAGTTTGGGATCTCATACACCCCTTCAAGGATATAATACCCGGCGAGGTCAAGGCGATGATGTACGATGCTACGAGTTTTAAGATTATTATCGGAGCGATCATGGGGACGATGACCACTGCGGCGATTGTTCAGCCGCTTAAATATCACTATAACTGGATTTTACGGCCTTACAGACCTGCGTTCAAGGACGTCATGGAAGCAAGGGCAAGAGTAACTGTATCGAGAGCACATTTAGATCAGGAATTGAGATTTTATGGGATAAATCCTGACATGCGTTTGACAGATCCACAGATAAAACCTGATGTACCCTGGGATATTGAGGGAGCAATAAAAGTGGAAGAGTGGCCTGATATGTATATTAACACAGTCAGCGATATGTATCAGCACCTTTCAGAAGTGCCGCTGCCGTATCGTGCACTGCTTAAAGTTGCAGACGCAGGGTTTTACAATAGAAAGCTTTTCTGGGGATTACTGCTCGACTCAAATTATGGGCCCGCAGCGTCGGGATTGGTCCTGAAGGGGGCGGAGGCAGCATTCGTAAAACGATTTAAGACGAATGCAGAAAATTGGTACATGGATCGCTATCTCAGAAAGCAAATAGGGCTGGACGAGCTCGTCGCAGGATTTACACTGCTGAAATGGACTCCTGACATGATCGAAGTTCTGCAAGAATGGGCTGAACCTCAAAAGGCGCAGCCAGATCCGTGGGAAGCTTTCCGTGCAAGATTTGCAACCTCCCAGATGGGATTGTATAGAGAAGGATTAATCAGCGAAGCAACTTTCAATACTCAGATGACCGCATTCGGATTTGTAGAGAGATCGATCCATAATGCCCTGACAGTAGCCTCTGCAGATGGGGATCTGAGATATGCGACGCACATACGAAGCGCTGCCATATCGGCATATCGTTATGGCCGTCTGACTGAGGAGGGATTCTTAGCAGAGCTGGCAAGGGTTGGGATACCAGGAGACAAGGCCCAGCAGTTCCTTTATGCAGAGAGATTGAGAAGAGGCACGTCAGAATACGGCACCGAGGAGGAGGCTGTGAAAGGATACGGATCCGGGGTAGCTCTCAAGAGATTCAGAGAGGGTATGACATCACAGGAAGATCTGCGTCAGGAATTGAAGAGCCTCGGGTACTCGACTACGCAGATAGATCGTTACGTGGTCGCAGCGATTCTTGACAGAGATTACGACTTTGCCCAGGCCGTACTATCATCTGTAAAAGCAGCGTTCAGGAAAGAGCATATTAACGATAGGCAGTTCACAGTCATACTGCAGCAGTATGGATTTGTCGACGATAAGATCCTTCTCGAGCTCCAGCTGATAAAACTTGCGTATGGGATCGGGATCGTGTATGGCGAGGCGAGCTCATGAAAGTGAGAAGTCTATCCCTGGAAGAGATAGTGATCCCGGAGGCGAGAGCGAGGGCAACATTTTCAGATGAGGAAGATGCGGAGCTCAAGGCCTCGATAGAAAAAAACGGATTTACAATTCCGATACTGGTCAGAAAGATAGATGAGCATGTTTTCGAGCTCGTGGACGGTGAGCACCGCATAGAGTTACTGAGAGAGATGGGCCAGGACAAGGTACCTGCAGTGATCAGCGAGCTGGACGATACCCGTGCAACGATGCTGAATATTCTCGCCAATACTGCGAGGGGTAGCCAGAATCCCATGGACGTTGCCGAAGCACTCAAGCGGGCGGCTGATACAGGAGTGAACACAAAAGAATTGGCAGCTGCGATCGGTCACACGGAGTCATGGGTCCGGCTGTATTTAACATTACCCGAGATGCCAGATCATTATAAGGATGCTCTCCGGGATGGCGTGCTCAGGGTGGGGCATGTCCAGGAAGCTATGAGATTAAACGATCCTGTAGAGATCGATGCTGCATTACAGAGCGTATTGTCACTGCACTGGAACGTGAAGACGCTGAAATATTACGTTGATGAGAGAGTCAGGCATATCTCCGAGGCGGTGGCTGCGGGGAATAAGGAATTCCTGGAGAACCCCCCTACGACTTCGTACGCAAAAGAAGTCGTGGCTTACGGCAACTGCATGACCTGCCACCGCACGGTGAACAGGGCGGATCTCACGATGCCGACAATATGTCCTGATTGTCGTGCCCTGCTAGAGTGGATCATCGAGCAGCTCGGGGATCCGAAAGAAGCCATGCAGATCATTTATAACGCTGTGTCGATGTACTTTGAAGTGACACGGCAGAAAAGAATGGAAGTACCCGAAAAAATATCTACCATGCAGGCGGCCCCTGAGAATGTCACTTCTCCGACATCATTCGGATCACCGCAGGGACAACCGCCTGCTCAAGTTTCCGAAGAGGATTTGAAAATGTTGAAAATTATTAAACTAATTAAATCAGGAGTGATATAATGAGACCTATAAACGATTTACCAATATTGGAAGCTCCATATGAGATTTTTGAGTTCAAACCGAATGTTCCAGCATTTTTCAAGGTATCCAACTGGAGAATGGGAAAAATGACAATTATCCCGAGATGGGCCGGAGCTCCGCCGACAAAGATAATCGAGGCGGTGAGGCTGTACGTTGAGGAAGAGACCAAACCTTTTTATCCATTCTACTATGACATTACGCCTCGCCGACTCGTCTCTCAACTTTCCGGAATGATGAAAATGCCGATACCCAGAAACATGTGGCTGAAAATCTTGCGTGACGTTCCGGGACCCCGTGCTCATTTTTCTGCGAGCTGGATCGTGCGGGAGTGAGAAGTATAGACCCCCCCTGCAGGCATAGGTTCGCATAATTATCATTATACGAAGGTGCCCCTCCCGCCAAAAAGTTTATAAAGATTGCTGTTATAGAGAAAATGTACCTTCGAAGAAAGGGGTTTCCTTAATTCTGGCGGAAGCTCAGTTTTTTTTTTTAGATTCCTGCAGGTGACAACCGAAGAATTTACAGCTGCAAATCAGGAAAGAACGTTAGAAATCAAATGCCAATGGTTGGCACAGCTGAGGTTAGTACCCCACCGTGTGGGACCCCCTACCTTGCGTCTGTCTTTTCTCTGTTCTGTACTGTTCGGCGCCACAAAAACACAGATGAGAGGCTATACCCCCCAGAATCACTTGCGTTTCTCTGGATAGTGTATAGCGCCAAGCCTTCCTGTCTGGTGCCTGTGTGGGAGTGTACTCAGATAGTCCATGATCCACAGTGGTTTATACTGCACTACCCGGACCCCGAAACTTTTCGCAAGTTTCACGTGAAAAGGAAGATCCAATGGTGTGAGCAATATTTTTTCTATGGGTTTTCCCCAGGAAGTCTTGTACTCTTCTGTCTCTTTGAAAAGCATCTCGTACTTGATCAGATCTTCAAGAGCTCCAGGTTCGTGGCGTATCATAGCCTCTACAATGACCACCTTATCCTTGAGTACAACCACGGCGTCAGCCTGTGCACCGAAGGCCCCCTGCAGCATGCGTCTCTCTTCCGGAGAGAGGCGTTCTATTCCTGTCCCTGTTACCTTCCCGAGTCGTACATTCGTAGACCATGTCCCCGGGGGGTACGAAATCCCCAGCCACTCAGCTAGAAACGCCTCATGAGGTTGTCTATACATTCTTGTCATTTTTTTGTCACCTGTCCTTTTTCTACATATTCCAGGTAGTTTTTAAGAATCACAGCCGAAAATTGGCCTATTCTCATCTGGTTTCTGTCTGCTTCCATCAGCAATTTCAGGTAGTAGTCCTGATTTAAATAAACTTGTACCGTCGGCATATAATCTATAATATATATCGGAAATATATAAATATTGCGGTTCCCTGAAGAGAATAGTAAAGGTGAAATTAAAATGGCAGCAGTTAAAAGAATAAAATCGCCTGAAGAGTGGAAGAAAAGGCAGATTGAAACTCTCAGGGCGGTAGGACAGAGAAACTACGCAGCCGGGATCGCATCTCCTAAAAAAGATCCAATAGAGGCCGGCATCGCTGCAGAAGATAAATGGGCTAACAGAGTTAGGGCAGCCATAGATGCGGGCTCCCGTAAAAAAGCGCTCCAAGGCACAAACATGTCTGAGTGGGCCTCCTATGCGCTCGCTATCGGAGCGGGCAGACTCGTAGACGGAGTCGTAAAGAGAGAGGCAAAAGTGGATAAGTTCGTAAGAGCGTTCGCCCCCATGCTCGAGTCCCACGTTACTACACTGGATGCAATGCCAGCCGTGACAGACAGCGACATGGAGCAGAAAATGCTCGAGAACTTGAGAGGACTCAAAGCTCTGAAAGGTGCATGGAGGTAGACTGGTAGGTAACTACCTCTACTACAAAGGTGAAAACCATGTATATACACACATATAATGTTGAAACAAACAGATCAGTCACCCACAACGCAACAGATACGATAGACCTCCCAGAAGCGGGGATCATGGGAGGACTCAATGTACGATACAGTGTAAAAAACACAAATGACGTCTACGATGACGATCAGCCAGATCTCATAGATCACATCACAAAAGTAGAAGTCGTAGAACACGGAGACAACGTTCTCTATTCCCTGACGGGAAGAGAACTTTTGGCAGCGTACTACTGGAATAACGGACTGGTCCCATGGAGATCGAGCACAGCTCTAGGGAATCAAACGGTGAGACAGGACCTGCCCATCGAGTTTGGCCGTTTCTGGTGCGATCCTATGTACCCGCTGGACCTGTCAAAACTCGATAATCCAAAATTGAAGATCACGAACAATCTCGACACAGACACCGCTACCGCTGCGACGTGCAGAGCTGAGGCAGACATCTCAGTTTTTGAAGACTTCGTGGGAGGAGCTACGCAGTTCTTCAAGACATACGAGGCCGAATCGGAGACGCCCGTAAAAGATGCAGATTACACAAAGTGGGAGGTCCCGACGAGACACAAGATCCGACGTCTCATGATCATCCCAGAGCCGACCATCAACACAGCCGACCATAACAAGTGGACCACGAGCGTACAGAATCTTTTCAATAACATAAAGTTCACGTTCAACCAAAAAGGGAAGATATTGTACGACGCCGATCTCATACTGCTTTACAAGCTCAATGCAATGACGCACTGGGGAGAGGTTACAACGCTTGGACTCGGCTATGGCTCAACATCGTACACGATCGACACCCACATCGGATACGGCCTGAACGTCGTCCTCGGATCGTGCCCAACCACGACTGGGACCGCTCTCGCTATACAGTACGATCAGAACTACGACGGCAGAAAATACATTTCTTATGCAGGCGCAGCGGAACAGTTCGCCTGGAGAGCAAAGGGGCTGGCATACATGTACTCCGCACTTTTGTGGGACACGAAGATAGGCGAGGAAGACAAGCTGCTCGATCCCACCCCGTACAAACCGATCGACATCGAGATATACAACAGATACGACGACGGAGAATGTAAGGAGGTTCTACAGATCTTGAAGGGTTACGAGGTCTAAACAATGCCTCCCCATGATTTTTTTCGCTTGGAACAGGACGAGCGAGAGGACAAAACAGACGGTATATACGAGTATTACTACACTGAGAAGTACGACCACGATGGGGCGGGGCATTTAAAACACATAGGATTAAAGATCCCCAACGTCACAGATACTGATGTAGTGGAAGTCGGGATCTATGACGGAGCCACGTACTTCCCTATAAGGTACAAATCCCATCAACAATACCAGGAAAAGTATGGCTGGGTGATCGATAACCATATACGCAAAGGCGAGAAAGTTTACGCTAAAATCACGGGGACCGCTGTAGACGCAGACGTTTTCCTATGGGCCGCAGGCGAGATCGAATAAAAATAGGAGCAGGAATAGATGTATCATGTATTCCCGATCACTACTCCTAAAAATACTACGGAGGACGATCCAAAAGAGACAGAGCTAGTCTTAGAACCTGGCATAATTTTCGTAGTCAGGATACGCTTCCCTCCCGGGAAGGCGGGGAAGCTGCATCTGCAACTTTTACACATGCTTCACCAGCTCTGGCCGACGAATCCCGATAAAGATTTTTATGGAGACGATGAGGTCATAGAATGGACGGATAATTACGAGCTTTTCTGGCCCGAGCTGACGCTTACAGCAAGAACATGGAACACGTCGCTCCTGTGGGATCATGAGGTCCTCGTCAGTTTTAATATTTTACCACGTGCGTATTGCTACCCTGAGACGATTAAGAAAATCTCGGGCTTAGAATATATTTAGGTGAAAACATGACAGTAAAAGATTATGAAGATTGGATGAGATCTCAATTCATAGGAATCGACTTCTCGCAGGGATTAGTAAACGTAATCCTAAACGGAGACTTTGAAAGCGGGAATACAGGGTACTGGGTCCTCGAAAAAGGGACCTCTTTCACTATACAGTCAGATGAGGTCTATGCCGGGGACTACAGCGCAGCGGTGGTGGGGACACATGCGAACTGGCCAGAGATCAGGAATACTACGAGGATCCCCGCCCACTACGGCATGAAGATCCACCTTGACTTTATGGCAAAGTGTGACGCAGAGGATATGAACGTGGCGATCATATACTACGCTTATGACGATACGGGTCACAGAGTAGGAAGAAAAGAGACACAGTATGACGGATCGACATCGTGGACTCTGTATTCTAAGGATCTAACGTTAGACGGGATAGACGCATCATTTTCTTATATCAACATCGGAATAGCTGGTATGTCGGTTTGGTGTCCAGATACGATATATGTTGATAACGTGAATATTGGAGGCGGCGGAAGCATAGGAGGCAATCGAGTGAACGTCGTGCAGAACGACGTCGGTCTCCTGCAGGCTGACGATCTCAATTTAGACGCTGCAAAAGATCTCCAGGTCGATGTAAAAACCCTCCCAACCGTGGAAGCGAACGTGGACGTGACGGGGAACACGATCGGATTACTGCAGGCTGACGATCTCATGCTAGAGAATAAAGATGAGTGGGACGAGATAGTTTTAAGTTATACTGACGATGATCTCACCGGGGTCGTCTTCAAACTTTCTGACGCTACCCTGGTAACGTATGTTTTGAGCTATACTGACTCAAAACTGACAGGATTTACGAGGACAAAAGCTTAACGGAGGATAAAATGGGACTTGTTGAATGGTTAATATGGTGGAACGCTTTTAAAAATCATGCTGATCTAAAAAATCTTCTCTGGAGCAAAGCAGGGCATACGATAGATGAAGACCTGGATCTCACTACTCACAAAGCCGTGAATGTTGTCGATCCTGTTGCTGATCAGGATGCAGTAACTAAGAAATACACTGACGACAATTTTGCGGGTAAAACCACGTCAGCTACGACAATCTATGTTCCTTCAGATTATGCAACAATCCAGGCTGCTATTGATGTGTTACCTAATTTTATTACACATGACTACATAATAGGTGTTGATTCGTCTTATTCTGCACATGAAGGACTTGATTTCTCAGGGCATTTGTTTTTAGCTGATTTAACCATAAAAGGGATGGATACAGATGATAATAATCTCTATGATGATGGAGTAGCTGACGCAGGTGGAGCAAATAATGAGCTTATAGATGCTACGAAAAGCTGGACAGTAGATTTTTTCAATGGTGGTAAGGTCTTTATTTATGATGGAACTGGAGAAGGGCAAATAAGAGATGTTTTAGATACAACAGCTACAACATTAACCGTGGCTGTAAATTGGAATATAAATCCAAATGCAACGTCGAAATATGTCATAGTCATGTCCGAACTGGATGGGAATGCTGCAGTTTCATATCTTCTTGCGCCTGGACAGTCGTATCAGCGTGTTTACTTCAAAGGGCTTTATATTCATGGATTTACGACAAGAATTTTGAAAGCTAACTTATATAATAGGTTTGATATTCAGTATTGCCTCCTTATTGATGATAATTCTAATACGATTTGGCTTGAAAACGGCTCTTATATGACTTTTACGTACAGCTATGCGGAAACTACAGGAGTAACTTTGATTTATGCAACTTTAACGGGAATAGCGTATTTTGCTCATGCATATTTGAAAGGAGCAACGAATGCGGGATATGCAAAGTATTTTGCTCAGATATTGAAAGCTGCAACTGTAACAATTTCGGGTGTGTGGCTTGGAGATACAGATGATACAAAGACAGGAGGGTATGCGGTGTGAAAGAAACGACACTGATAACACTCGCAGGCCTGATATGCCTGACAATTTTCGCATCGATAGCGGTGCTGATGGGCCACGATGACCTCCTGGTCCTGACAGTCGTTATCGTGATAGCTGCGAGCATGGGCATCATGATCCCGACGCCGCATGTATTTAAAAAAGAAAAAGGATAATTATTTTTCGGGTATCGGCTTTCTGAAATACATCGCTCCTTTTGCCAGGAGAATGGGGTACTTTTTGGGGAGGACGTAGACGTAAGACTTCTTTTTCACTTCCTCCATAATCTCCTCTACGTCCTTGACTGTCATGTCATGAATATATGCCACAGCTGGGCGACCGCGCACAGCTATCCACTCTTCCTTCTCATCAATGTATCCAACTATGCAGTGTTCGTCGTCCAGGAAGACCGCACCTATCCCGAGTATGTTCATGTCACTCACGCTCCACCTTCACCTTGTGTCCGCAGTTCGGGCACGTTACCAGTCTCAGTTTGCTTTTGCTGTGCCAGCTGTACCCGCACTTCGGGCAGTGGCAGTTTATTTTAGGTTTCATGTGCCCTCCTCCAGGATCTCCTCGGCCATCTCACCCAGGATAGGGAGGACGGCCTTCCTCACCTTCCGCCCTATCTTCTCACGCTCTCTCTTTTTCTTCCACTCGGGAGCAGTTTCCCACCACCCGTCGGTGGGGCCCTCCTGGGCGATCTTGTCTATCGCTACCTTCGCTCTCTCGAGCTTGCTATTCCCTTTTTCACTCATGTAGATCACCTTCTACTACTACCACCACCCCCTCTACCAGTAAAGATTTTTGCACAATCACCCCCTTCATTTCCACTGGAGAAAAAAAAGATGTAGAGGTACTATGCCGATCCGTGAGCTTTGTCCTTACGAAAAGTTGAATTTTTCTATATTTATTCAACTTCTCTTCTCTTCTCAAAACTACCCCCATTGTCATAAATCATAGGTATGTGATCTTTAAATAGTTTTCGATTCTCCAGTGGATGCAGTGGAAACCTACCTTTTGCATGATTATAAAATATATGTGTGGGTATATTCCGTCCAGTGGAAATGATTATATAATTACACCTTATTTTCAAGCCCAATCGGAGCTATTTCTAAGCTCCTTTCATTTCTCCAGTGGAAATGAAGGTAGAACTATTACTTATATGATTGTATAAAAAAAGAAAAGATTTTATTGTGAGATCTCTCCCTTCTCGATCTCATTCTTGACCCAGAACATGCACGTCTCCGTGCGCCCAAAGTCCAGCTTGTCTCGCAGGGACTCCCAGCCTTTAATAGACATTCTCGTCGATTTGAACTTTCCATCGTCAGAGATGATCAAGGAGAGGTAGGGATCGCAGTCTTCTTTGAGGATCTTCCGCCTCTCCTTGTCTGTGAGGGATCTCTGTCTTGTCTTTTTCACTTTAGTTTCTGCCTCTTTTTTTGCCAGCTCTTCATGCTTCTTGATCAGCCTCGTTACGCACTCTTTTATCTCTCTTCTGCAGTCCCAGCAGAGCGCATCAAGACGCAGCTCCTCGATTTTAGACCTTCCCATATAGACCATTTTCAGCGCATGCTCTTCCCTAATAGGCGCTGCGGTGTTGCCGCAGATGTAGCAGTTCTTGTCGGTCATGTGAGATCACTTCGGCGCCTTTTCCTCATAGTGAAATTGGATCCCTAGTATAGCGTCGAGACGTATCAGGAACTCCTCAGGGAGCTGATCCAGGTGGACGTATCTCTCGTCGACTTCTATAATATTAGGCGTCTCTAGGATCTTATCAGCGAAATATAGAATGTCGACGATGAGCTCCATATCTCCTTTTATTTCATCAGCCAAGACGTCTCTTATTCTAATCATGCTCCTCCTCCTCATATTCTTCCCGCTCTTCCACAGAGCATAATCCCATTGCGGTGGCGAGTCGCATCGCTCTATTTGTTGCACGTGTCGACGCCATCTCATCGAGATTATTTCTCTGGAAGGGAGCGTTTTCCCGGGTCGCTGTGGCTATGTCTATAAATGATCTGGTGTTGCCTTTCTCATTCCAGACAGTCACGGTGCCCCTGAAAGTAGCATACTTTCCTTCTGTCTCTGCTGCAAGTTTGATGGGATCAGCTACAATCTCGTAACCGTATTTGCCATACTTCTTGTCCATTTTCCAGAGCAGGCCTGCCCTGAGTATGAACGGTCTCGGTGGTCCTCCGCGACTTGTAGGGATCAATGTTAAGAACAGCTTTGAAATATCGTACTGCTTTGCGTAGTCTTCGAGTGTCAAGATTTCTCTTTTCTGTGGTTTCTGAGGCTTTTTTGGGGATGCCCGTACGGGCACAGTCTGGGCAGCCTGCGGCTGCTTTTTCATCTCTTCAAGGAGGACCCCGAGCTGTTCGTTTGAGAGAAGAGTAATATTGTCTGTGTCCCAGAGAGTACTCATAATCTGATTTTGTTTTGTCCTGTTTTCAAGGCTCTTATTCCTGAGTGTTCTTAACTCTCCCATCAAGTACGCTCTCTCTTGCTTGCCGTTTGACATCTCACTCACTTCCTTCGCCCAGCCTTGCCTGCAGGTGATCCTTTTCCGCCTTGTGTTTTCTCCGAAGTTTTCGCATCTGCAGCTCGTCCTTCTTTTTTAGGTCCAGGACCAGCTTTTTTGGTTTCTCCTTTGACTACAACTTTTTCTTTTTCATGTTTCTCTGCCTCCTTTTTGAGGGCGTATTTAAGGATCTCCTTAAGCTCTCCCTCACCTACCTCAACCACTTTGGGGTGCTCCCCATAATACTCGTTGTACATCATTTTTGCTATAGCTGCAAGGTACAGTTTCATTGATTCTGCAGAGTAGGGACTTGCCCCAGCCTGCTCTAGGATCTGATCTATATTTTCTTTCGTGTATTTCATGTTATCCCTTCTCCTCCTTTTGTAGGGCCTTTCCGAATAGCAGCATGTCAAGAGCGATCCATTCTGGGATCATAAAGCGTGTTGAGTGTTCTATAACATTTTGTACTTCAACGATCTTGCAGCTTGCTTCCTCACTTACTTTTACTGTTTGCATGTTAATCTCCTCATTTTATACTGTTTTCTTCTATAAAATCTTTTCCTTCTCTCTCTGCATACGATAATATCGCACGCGATACAAAGACCATTTTCTTGCCATGTTTCAGGCTCCTTATTTTTATCCAAGCGTCTCTTGTGATAGCGACGCTTGTATAGGATTCTTGTGTCATTTTCATATCACCTATTTCTATTACTAAGTACTAAGTATATAAAGCTTTTGGTTCTAAGCACTAATTTCTAATTTTATGGCGTACTAAGAATCGTTAAAACGCCTTTGAGGGTAGGGTAAACGTGTTAAATATATTCTTTTAGAAGTACTTTATGGGTATAAAATAGTTTACTGTTATAGATGCAAACACCGAAAAGTATTTAAAGGAATGAGATGTAGGCTATGTGGTGATGTCTACGGATGAAAAAAAGAAAGTAACTATCGCCATTACAGGCGAAAACGCAGTGGCGGTGTCTTGGAAGCTGAAACTATTGAAAGTAAAGTACAACTGCAAGACTTGGAGCGAGTTCTTTGAGAAAGTTGCGGAGGTAATGGAACATGAATAATCTACCTGAGTGTTCAAAAAGGGCGATTCTCGCCCTGACGGTGAATTTCGGATTTGTGATCGTGACTCTCTGGATCGGGAAGATCTTGACAGAGCTCTTCCTCGCTGACCTCGCAGCACTGACTTTTTATTTCGGCACTCGTGAAATCGGAGATCGACAAGACATGAAAAAAGTTGCAAAAAAAGGGTACCTGGCAAAGAAGTACCCCCTCGCTCTACCCCCGGGATGGGTAAGATTTATATTGGCGGGTACCCTCGTGCTGGGGATGATAGCGTATGGTTTGAAGTATCATACCGTGCTGCGAGACTTTGCAGCACTCACAGGATACGGTCTGACATGGTTTTTTGCGGGCGGTTTCCTGAAAAACTTTAAGTTCGGAGGCGAATAGCGTGTATTCTCAGGTAGAGAAGGCACCCACTACCAATACCACGTTTTTGGGCGATATTCCTCCCCCTTTTTTCGTGGTATCACCTATACAAACTGGGGACGCACGCAACTCCGATAAGGAGGCGATAAATTGAAAATAAAAAAGATAGGAGCTATTTTAGCAGGCGCAGTAATGCTTGGATCAGCTGTGGCAGCTGCATGGGATCCCGCAGAGGATAGACTCTTTTTTGTAGATCCTGTGACGGGACAGCCGAACGCCATAATCGTTGTCGGTGCTAACGCTGCCGCTTCTGATGTGACTGCAGGCGCATGGGTGGCCGCACAGATAGGAAACATGTGTTACTCGGTTTCATACACGGAAGACGTCGAGACTTTTGAATGGGACAAGAATCTTGAGGACAACTTTGTCTGGCTCACGGCTGGGAGAAAGTGCGGAGCATGGACAGGAAATGACTATGGCTACAAACCGCAGAAAGCTATCCTGGAAAATCTGTACTGGGATAACTATCAGGGGGATCAGCTGTACCCAAAAATTAATTGGCAGGATACGTTTGAGTGGATCACTCTCGTACCTGGAGAGCTGAACGCTATAGAAATGACGACAGGATTCATACGTTACGGGGTATGGTTCCACGTCGGGACTCCTTTCGAGTTCCTGGGGTATACCTTTGATCCCATTGCTGTGATCGATGATACGGCTGTAATCTGCGGTGAATCGGAGAGATGGCTTGACAATGAGTCGATAATGGTCGGTGAGTACAATTACGGCGGGTATATAGTGACCTTCGAGGACATAAATGTTCTCGGGAATAAAGTCCTGATCAGCGTGAGAGACCTCAAGGGAAAACTGCACTCAAGAGTTTTGAAGAGTGGGCAGCCTTTGATCTTGCCAGGAGCTCTTGAAGAGCCTGACTACGAGTATGAAGCCTTTAAACTGAAAGTGAACGGCATCTTTATGGGGGTGAGCTCGGCAAGAGCTTATGTCACCGTAGAGACAATCTCAGATGTCTACGCGATTGAGACTCCCATATACTGCCTCAATTCGGCGTGGGGGTACTATAACATTGAACCTCTGAAAGTACATGATCCAACGTACTCCAACACATACGAGCTGAAAATGTATGGGATACAGCCAACAGGGTATTATCCATACCCGTTTATGCCTACAATGATGTTCGACGTGCCTAATTTCAATATAGCGGAAGTGGAAAGCTTTGATTACGTTAACGGCGAGCATTTTAAGGTAGTTTTTGACGCTCACATCGACAAGGCAGAACTTCCCGACATAGTTTGGGAACTCGACGGCGTGAAAGTGGTCAGGAGGACGGGAGAGCTGATCCCTGATATCCACAGGGTAAAAATCTACCCGCAGGACTGGGTCCTCAACGACGACGAGATCGAGATCGGGCACAAGGTCAATTATAATCTGATCCTTGTGGGCGGTCCAGGACTCGTCGTACAACCGAACGGTGAAAATCTCGTGTGCAACACGCTCACAAAAGAGCTCGTGGATCTTGGACTCTCGAACGTGTATTGGAATCTATCGACAGGCGAATATGAATACATCGCTGATGCTTTCACAGATGGGAAGGCTGTCATAATCGTTGCAGGTGCTGACAGAGCAGCGACAAGAAACGCAGTAATAGACCTTTTAGACGATTTAAATCAATAAATCGTCATTCTTTTCTTTTTTTTGGTGATTAAATGGGAATACGAGGAGAGGTCAGAGAGATGAGGGGAGCATGGTACCCCGGGATCACAGCTGAGGACATACTTTTGAGAGTTTCTATCAATAGAGCGATCCTCACGCAGATATGGAAAGCTTTATAAATATTCCTTTTCTTATTTATACTATGGAATCAACGACACCTAGAACTTTTAAAATC